>Ga0194129_10001031_pt1 | contig 48608 bp, 42 predicted proteins | sample TA2KigCa35mmetaG_FD_150862 | JGI IMG/M metagenome (GOLD analysis project Ga0194129, IMG submission 150862) | Freshwater microbial communities from Lake Tanganyika, Tanzania - TA2015038 Kigoma Deep Cast 35m | ecosystem: Environmental > Aquatic > Freshwater > Lake | place: Tanzania: Lake...
CTGCATGAACGACCCGTCCCGGCCCCTTTTCTGGGTCCCAGAAAAGGGGCCTTCCCCGATCTCGAAATTTGGCGCATGCCAAATAGAGAGGTCGGAATCTTTAAATGCGTGAAACTCTAAAACGGTATAAAAAAAGACGTCTATTTGTGTAACATATTTCTTTGGTAAAAAACACAACACAAAAGAGGTCTACAATGAATGATTTAGTCGAATTATTTTCCTCCATTGATGATTTTTGGAAAACATTTAAACCGGAATGGGACACACACTTGATCGAAACTTAGTGTCGTAAAAGAGGTCCAGAAGCAGAGCTAACAATTCCAGAAATGATGACAATTGTTGTTCTATTTCATCAATCTGATTATCGAATATTTAAACATTTTTACAGGCATGTAGAGCAAAATTTGCATTGTGAATTTCCACGATTAATTAGCTATGCAAGATTTGTTACTTTAATGAAAAAATTCTTTGTTCCGTTATTTGTATATCTTCTTTATTTTAAATGGGCAATAAGTGGAATTTCGTTCGTTGATTCAACATCAATTAGAATTTGTCACAACAAAAGAATCTCAAGAAATAGAGTTTTTAAAGGACTCGCTAAATTAGGAAAAACTACAACAGGATGGTTTTATGGCTTTAAATTACATTTAGTTATAGATGACAAAGGAGAAATATTAGCATTTCAACTTACACCTGTTGATGTAGCGGATGTGAATATGCTTGAAACATTATCTTCAGGGATTTGGCGAAAATTATTTGGAGGTAAAGGTTATATATCTTCAAAAATTGCAGAAAGATTATTTACTCAAGGATTTCAAGTCATTACAGGTCTTAGAGTAAAAATGAAAAAAACTTATGTCTTTGATGGACAAGATATTATTTCGAAAACGTTCTCTAATTGAGACTGTAAATGATTAGTTAAAAAATATTTCACAGGTAGAGCATTCCCGGCAAGAGATCTCCTGCGAATTTTTTGATTAATTTACTATCGGGACTTGTGGCATATACACGCCAACCACAAAAGCCTTCTTTGAAATTTAAAAATTTCTCAGAAGCCTTTTATGTTGCGGTTTAAAACCCGAAACTCAGGTTTCAAGAGTAAGAACTTTTTTTTGGGGGGGGGGAGGATGACGTTTTCATCATTCCCAGCAGCTCTTACGTTTCAAAGGTGCTTTTCTCTCGGTGCGTTCCAATCAAAAGTGTTAATTTTTCATGGCTATCACGATCGTATTGGGTCTATGGAGGAATTAGCGCGTTTTGAAGAAGAAATGTGTTTGCAAATGGTAGATTGAGAGGTTTATATGTTTGGGAATGCGATGTATGCGCTTGCAGCGCCAGGTCATAATGACCGTGCTTCTGGCCTAATGTGTCACTCTACATCTTCATTGTGGACAAATGCACCGATTAAAAGCTTTTCCAATAGATACTTACATAAGATCTGTTTTTTATATACTTCCCGCCAATTTAAAGTTACCTAGATTTTTTTACGTGAGCTTTATATTTAAATTAGATGCGAGGCAAATTTAATCTGTTTTAGAGGTGGTTTAAAATCTCTTTCTTGCAAGCACCACTTTTTCAATTTCACTCTGTTTAAATCTTGCAATAGTATCCTCCCATTCTCCAAAAGATGGCGACACTTCTCTCGATACAATTTCCGGATACTCAAAAGCAATAGCCTCAGGAAGAGGATGAAATTCCTCAGGCTGAAAATGCATACTCTCTGGCAGCTTAGAGCATAAATCCGGCCTCCGCGGTATCGGAAAATCAGAAATTCAAACAGCCGGCTTCTCCGGATCAATGACCTCCGTCATCCCCATTCCCATCCATTCATCAAACAATACAATCGGATATCTCGAAAAAAGCATTCTAGATATAACGGATTATTTGAACAACACCGACTAAATTATTTTGCGCAATAGATTTATAATAAGTGAGATAGCATATATATATATATGATAATTTTTTTTGACTCACGATAATCAAGAGGTTATCCGTCGTCAAAACAGATCAATTAAAAAAAGGATAAAATTATGAAAGATACTCCATGTAAGCCAATTTGTGCTATCGATGCAGCCGCAGATTGTAAAGTAGATCAGCCAAACAATTATGCAAACTGTGTATTACAGTATACAACATCATGTTGCTGTATGGACCAATGTATGATGAAGTGTTCTCCGACTGACATTGAATGCATGGTCAATTGTAAAAAACAATGTACTTCGTAGTGGGTTGAGGGTTAGAACTAAAATTCAGAAACTCTGACCCTCTCTTTTTCAGACTCTATGTAATTGAATTATCTTTTAACTTATTCTTTCTTAGAGCCTTATTGAAAAACAATGTCACTTTGATTTAAAAGCGGTTACGTCTACGACTCTCGAGACCGCATTCTACGATGTAAATGACGGCTGCTCTCGCGCCGGGCTAACAAAATGCTGTATGTGACATTCCCCCTACTAATGGTTGTGAATAAGCAGATTGGATGTTTATAATCACCAAAGAGAAGCGGTAGCATTAATCTCTGGCCGCTTTTGGTTGCAGATAAACAAAAGTGTTAGGCTTGCAAGATGATGAGAGATGATTTATAAATATAGCGAATTAAATTTACATTGAGAATTTTTTGTTAAGCTCATCTTCAGCTTTTTACTCGCCTCCATCGGTCCTGTAAAAACAGAGGCCTCTTTCGGCGCCGCTATGCTGATAAAAATCTAAAGGGATTTTTTATCAAGTCGATTTTTCAATCACTTTTGGTATATCTATAATAAGCTGTCAAAAATACGGTTTAATTAATTATTACTTTTTTATTTCAAAGAATTCAATTATAATAAATGACTAAACCAGGGAGTTGCTATGGAAATTATAAATAAACTTATTAGTTGTTCTTATTCAAGAAATCTTATTGCTGCTTCTTTACAGGAGTATAATGTTAGTAAGAGTCGTTGTTCAAAATTTTGTTATGCATCAGGTGCGGTGCTTACTTCGCTAGTTTTAGCCCCTATTGAAGCAATTGCTCGTTTTGCTTTAGCGCTTATTACATCAATCTTCCTATTAGGGCATTGCCTAGCTAAGAAGAAAGGTTTAGCTTTGACTTTAGCTTCAATACCTGTAAGATTACTAGCTTCAGCAGAGCTTAGTATCACTACAATGATTGTATCATTTATGGTTCCTTATAACATATTTGCAAAAAAGCCACATACAGAGCGTGCTTTCTTTAATGTAGATGGAAATAGTACATCGGCTATGAGGCAAACACTAACTCTTAGCGCAAATTCTTTAATTCATTACAGATCATCTGTTGTATAAATAAATCAAAAAAGCCCTTTCTTTTTATAAAAAAGGGCTTTTTTGTTTCTTTTAGCGGCCGCCTCGTTTGCGGTCGACTTCTTTTAGGTGAATTTTACGAATTCGGATCGATTTTGGGGTGATTTCGATGAGTTCGTCATCTTGGATGAAATCGATTGCACTTTCAAGAGTAAGAACTCTTGGAGGGGCAAGGATGACGTTTTCATCATTGCCTGCAGCCCTAACGTTTGAAAGGTGCTTTTCTCTCGCTGCGTTGATGATGAGATCATTATCTCTGCAGTGTTCGCCGACAATCATTCCTTCGTAAATTTCAGCGCCCGGCTCGATGAAGAAGGTGCCTCTATCTTGTAGAAGGAATAGGGCGTGAGGGGTTGTTTTCCCTGCGCAATTTGCAATTAAGCTGCCAAGTTTTCTTCCGGGCATCTCGCCCTTGGTTTCTGCATACTCATCAAAAATGGAGGTCAAAATTCCTTCACCCTTTGTCATGGTTAGGAAGTTGTTTCTAAAACCCATTAAACCGCGTGTTGGAATGGAAAACTCCATGGAGGTGATTTGATGTTCGTTTGTCGCAAGAGATTTGAGTGTTCCTTTTCTTTGGGAAAGCTCTTGGATAACAGCACCTGAAAACTCTTCAGGAACTTCAATGTGAGCGATTTCAAAAGGTTCGAAATCTTTCCCGTCGACTTTTTTCATGATCACTTTTGGCTTTGAAACAGCAAACTCAAATCCTTCTCTTCGCATCGTTTCGATAAGAACAGAGAGGTGTAGCTCTCCTCTTCCTGCAACTGTGATTGAGTCGTCTTTACCTGGCATTTCTTCAATTTTTAAGGAGATGTTTGCCTTTTTTTCCTTCATGAGACGGTCGCGAATTTTATTCATCGTGACGTGTTTGCCCTCTTTTCCTACAAATGGGCTAGAATTTACCATCATCTCAACAGAGACTGTAGGCTCGCCGAGTTTAATAGGAGGAAGCTCTACAACATGATTTGGGTCGCATATTGTATCGCCAATCATCACTTCTGGGATACCTGAAATGCTAACGATATCGCCAACACCCGCCTCATTTAGAGGGACTTTATTAAGACCGCTGTACCCTTCAATTAAAGTGATCTTGTGAGTTGTTGGATGACCAGTTGCTGCGTCAATTCTTGTAACTGTGTCGCCTTTTGTGAGTACGCCTGAAAGAATTCTTCCCGTTGCAGCTCTTCCTGTAAAGTCGTTATACGATAGAGTCATTGCTTGCATGAGGAAAGGAGTTTCTAAAGATCCCATCGGCTCTGGAACGTGCTCAATGATCATCTCAAAAAGAGGTCTCATGTCTACTGTTGGGTCGTTTAAGTTCTTTTTAGCGTAACCCGAAAGTCCTGAGGAGTAGCAGTATGCAAAATCGAGCTGTTCGTTTGTAGCTCCAAGTTCTACGAAAAGATCAAATGTGAGGTTTAGTGCGTGTTCAGGATCTGCGTGTGGACGGTCGATCTTATTAAGAACGACAATTGGGCGAAGACCTGCTTTTAAAGCTTGCGAGAGAACGAATCTTGTTTGTGGCATAGGCCCTTCTTTTGCATCTACGAGCAAAAGTACAGAGTTTACCATTCCAAGAACTCTTTCTACCTCACCTGAAAAGTCGGCGTGTCCCGGCGTATCTATTAGATTAATTTTATAGTCTTCGAAAATAAGACTTGTGTGTTTTGCGAAAATTGTAATGCCGCGTTCACGCTCTAAAACAAAGCTGTCCATGGCTCTTTCTACAATTTCTTCGTTTTCCCGATACCCCTCCGTAAATCGGAGAAGGCTGTCCATGAGGGTTGTTTTCCCATGGTCAATGTGAGCAATAATTGCAAGATTTCTTATAAACTTTGGCTTGTACATAAATTCCTTATAGTTCGAGGAAAAAACTATAGCATTTTAGCAGAGAATAAGCTAGACTTTTTAAATGATGTCTTTCGATAAGGGGTGTTGTTGAAAAGGGGTTTTGAAGAGTTTCCTGCTGGGAAAAAGGCGTCTTTGCTTCTCCCGAATATTTTAAAAGGCATTAAAAATTCTCATGAAAAAAAATTAGGCGAAATTTGTAGAATCTGGCAAGAAATTGTTGGAGAAAAATACGCATCTATGACAAAAGTTGTCAAAGTAGATAATGATATTTTGTATATAAAAGTTTTTTCAACACCTCTTTATGCTTTATTTAGCACGCAAGAAAAGAGTAGATTAGAAAAAGAAGTTCAAAAGAAAGTTTCTTTTTTAAGAATAAAAACAATCGTATTTCGAAGGTAAGATGACAGCCATGGCAGAAAACAAAAAAGAGTACGAAGCAAGTTCGATTACCGTCTTAGAAGGCCTTCAAGCCGTTCGTGAAAGACCTGGTATGTATATTGGAGATACTGGAATCGGCGGGCTTCACCACCTTATTTATGAAGTGGTAGATAATTCAATAGACGAAGCGATGGCAGGCTTTTGTACCTCAATTGCAGTCGTTTTAAGAAAAGATGGAAGCGTTTCAATTGAAGATAATGGTCGTGGTATACCTGTAGGGCTTCACGAGGGAGAGACTAAAAAGCAAGGTAGAGATGTTTCCGCTCTTGAAGTTGTTATGACAATTCTTCATGCAGGTGGTAAATTTGATAAAGATACGTATAAAGTTTCAGGCGGTCTTCACGGTGTAGGGGTCTCATGCGTAAACGCGTTATCGACTCGTTTAGAAGTTTTAGTGCATAAACATGAAAAAATGTTTACAATGGCCTTTGCTAGAGGTAAGCCTGTTGAATTATTGCAGGAGATTGGAGAGACAGATAAGAGGGGAACTAGAGTTACATTCTGGCCTGATGAGACTATTTTCTCAACAGTTGTCTTTGATTACGATACAATTCATAACAGATTAAGAGAGCTTGCTTTCCTAAATAGAGGACTTGAGATTTCACTTCGTGATGAGAGAAATAGTGATCATGAAGATGTTTTATTTAAATACGAAGGGGGCATTAACTCTTTTGTTAAGTTTATTAATGAAAATAAAATACCTATTTTCGAAGAGCCGATCTATATTAAAGGAAGTAAAGAGCATCATGATGGTGTTTTAGAGTTTGAAGTTTCTATGCAGTGGAATCAAACTTATACGGAAACTGTGTTTTCTTATGTCAACAACATCCCGACAAGACAGGGTGGTACCCACTTAACAGGTTTTTCAACTGCGCTTACTCGTGTTTTAAACAATTACATAAAGAATCACAACTTATTGAAAAATGATAAAGTTGGTATTACAGGAGAGGATGTTCGAGAGGGAATTACTGCGATTATCTCTGTAAAAGTACCAAACCCGCAGTTTGAAGGACAGACAAAGCAAAAGCTTGGCAATAGTGAGGTCGGTTCTTCTGTTCAGCAGATTGTTGGTGAAGAGTTTACAGTTTTCTTAGAGGAAAACCCACAGATTGCAAAAATCATTGTTGAAAAAGCATCGATTGCATCGCAGGCTAGGGAAGCTGCTAGAAAAGCAAGGGAGTTGACGCAAAGAAAATCCGCATTAGACGGTCTAAGACTTCCAGGAAAGCTAACAGATTGTACGGAAAAAGACCCGGCTCTTTGCGAAATTTACATTGTTGAGGGAGATTCAGCGGGTGGTTCTGCAAAAGGTTGTAGGGATAGAAAATATCAGGCTATATTGCCGATTCGAGGTAAGATTTTAAACGTTGAAAAATCAAGATTACAAAAAATTTTGCAAAACACAGAAGTCGGAGCGATGATTGCAGCGTTTGGTTGTGGTGTTGGTAAAGAGAATTTCAATATAGAAAAACTTCGTTACCATAAAATTATTATCATGACGGATGCGGATGTTGATGGATCTCATATTCGAACGCTTTTACTCACATTCTTCTATAGACATATGCCTGCTTTGTTAGAAAACGGCTTTATCTATATAGCGCAACCGCCTTTATACCGAGTAACTAGAAAGAAAACATCGAAATACATTCACTCTGAAAAAGAGATGGATGACTATCTTTTAGGTCTTGGAATTAGCGATATTCAACTAAGAATGGCCTCTCATAGTGGGCCTCTAGAGCATGCTGAATTGAAAAGGCTTCTTCAATTGATTTTGGAAATTGAAGGCGCTATTGGTTCTATTGAGAGAAAAGGGGTTCCTTTTAGAGAGTTTTTAGCGGCAAGAAACGAGCAAGGTGTTTTACCAAAGTATCAGGTTCATCTAAACGACGAAGTCTTTTTCCTCTTTTCAAAAGAAGAGCTAAACGACTATAAAATAAGAGACTTAGAAGAACAAAGGCGTGTTTTCGAATCGATTCCAGAAGAGGAGAGAAAAGGGAGAGTGTTTGAACCATCACCTTTCCATTATCTTCAATTAATGGAAGAAGATGTGCTTGAGTCTATTAAAAAAGGGCTTGCAGATTTTTCTTTAACACTTGAGCAGTATGTTGTTGCTAGCGGAAAAATAGTAGACATCATAGCTGAAGGTCACGAAGAAAGACCTGTTTATACTTTGAAAGAAGTTGTCGATATGATTCGTGAAAACGGAAGAAAAGGAATGGAAATTCAACGTTACAAAGGTCTTGGTGAGATGAATGCTGACCAGCTTTGGGAGACCACAATGGATCCTTCTGTAAGAACGTTGATTCAGGTAAGTCTTTCTGATGCAATTGCAGCAGATCAGATATTTTCTATGTTAATGGGAGAAGAGGTTAAGCCTAGAAGAATGTTTATTGAAAGCCACGCTCTTTCTGTGAAAAACTTAGATATTTAAGGGATTATGGACGAAGAAACAAAAATACATGTGCCCGTTGTTGTTAGAGGCATTGAAGATGAGTTAAAAGATAGCTATTTACGTTATTCGATGTCGGTTATTATTTCTAGAGCCTTGCCAGATGTAAGGGATGGACTTAAGCCGTCACAAAGACGTATTTTGTATGCGATGAAGTTGCTCAGCTTGAGCCCTGGAGCAAAACACAGAAAGTGCGCAAAAATTGCTGGAGATACATCGGGGGACTTTCACCCGCACGGTGAACAGGTAATTTATCCAACGCTTGTTCGTATGGCGCAACCTTGGGCTATGCGATACATGCTAATCAATGGGCAGGGAAATTTCGGCTCTATTGATGGTGATCCACCAGCGGCGATGCGTTATACAGAGGCTAGGTTGACGCACCCTGCGATGCTCCTTATGGATGATCTCGATAAAGAGACTGTTGATTTTGTTCCTAACTATGACGAGACAAAAAAAGAGCCAGTCGTATTTCCTGCGCAATTTCCGAACTTGCTTGCAAACGGTTCGTCTGGAATTGCAGTTGGTATGGCGACAAATATTCCGTCTCATAATTTAAATGAGTTAATCGATGCCACGAATTTAGTTATTGATAATCCACAAGTCTCAATAGAAGAGATTATGAAGGTTATGCCAGGTCCTGATTTTCCAACAGGTGGTGTAATTTGTGGGGGGCAAGGGATTAAGGAAGCCTACCTTACAGGAAGAGGGAAGTTAACTCTTAGAGGCGTTATTCGCGTAGAAGAAGAGCAAGGCGAAAAATTAAAAGTTGTCGTTGATGAAATTCCTTATAATGTGAATAAATCAGTTCTCATTAGTAGAATTGCAGAGCTCATTAATGAAAAAATCATGACTGGTATCTCAGATATTCGCGATGAATCTGATAGAGATGGTCTTAGAATTGTTTTAGAGTTAAAGAAGGGAGAAATTCCTGATGTAATTATCAATCAGCTCTATAAATTTACTGATTTGCAAGTAACTTTTGGCTGCAATATGTTAGCTCTAGATAATGGGCTACCAAGGGTGATGAACATTAAACAGTTCATAGGTGCATGGGTTGATCATAGAATTGAAGTAATTCAGCGTCGTACGAGATTTGAGCTTAAAAAGGCAGAAGCTAGAGCCCATATTTTAGAAGGTTATTTAAAGGCACTTGATCATTTAGATGCAATTGTTGCACTGATTAGACAAAGTAAAGATAGAGCTGAGGCTAAGTCAGCGCTTGTTACACACTACAATTTAAGTGAGAAGCAAGCAGACGCAGTTCTTGATTTAAGATTGTATCAACTAACTGGCCTTGAGAGAGATAAGGTTGAAAACGAGTACAAAGATCTTCTTTTAAAAATTGAAGAATTGCGCTCTATTTTGGCATCAGAGCAAAAAGTTCGTGAGATCATTAAAGTAGAATTGCAAGGGCAGCGCACAAAATCTGAAAGAAAGACGAAAATTATTGCAGGTCAGGGCGAAACTTTTGAAATGGAAGACTTAATCACAAATGAAAGCGTTGTGATTACAATTTCATCAGATGATTATATCAAGAGAATGCCGATGAACACTTTTAGAGAGCAAAGACGTGGTGGTCAAGGCGTTACTGGTGTTGAGATGAAAAAAGAGGGTGAGGCATTAAAAGATGTCTACATTGCAAACACCCACGATTATCTTCTTGTCTTTACGAATTTTGGAAGATGTTACTGGTTAAAAGTATGGCAAATTCCTGAAGGAAGTAGGAAGGCGAAAGGAAAAGCGATCATTAACCTGTTAGAAGACCTTGGAAAAGAGGAGAGAATAGCTGCTGTTTTACGTGTCGAAAGCTTTGATGATCCAGGTTGCATTTTCTTTGCTACGAAGAAAGGGGTTGTTAAAAAGACTGATTTACAAAGTTTTTCACAACCGCGTAGAAAAGGTGTGTACGCTCTTACAATCGATGAGGGAGATGAAATGATTGCGGCAAGACATACAAGTGAAGGAAAAGAGGTTATGCTCTTTACTCGCATGGGTATGGCTGTTAGATTTGAAGAGACTCAAGTAAGGCCTATGGGTCGTACAGCAAGGGGTGTTCGAGGAGTTACTTTAAAAAATGAAGAAGACTCAGTAGTCTCATGTGAAGTAGTCTCTCCTGAAGATACTCTCTTAATTGTGTGTGACAATGGGTATGGAAAGAGGTCGAAAGTTGATGAATTTAGAAAGACAAATCGTGGTGGTAAGGGGGTTATCTCTATTATTACAAACGAGAGAAATGGCGGAGTTGTGGGTGGCATTGTTGTGACTGATAAAGATGGTGTCTTAATGATGTCAGAGTCTGGACAAACCTTAAGAACTTCTATGAAGGCTGTTCGTGTAATGGGAAGATCAACGCAAGGTGTTCGTCTTGTGCAAATGCAAGAAGGCGATACACTAATTGGTGTCCAAAGAATTACCGAAGAAGAGGAAGATGCAGTAGAGGTTGTTGATCCCCAAGTAGGAGCTGTAGAATAAAATGGAGCTTAATGGGCTTTTTATTACAGTGGAAGGTGGAGAGGGAACAGGAAAGTCAACTTTGATTAGAAGTCTTTATGATTATCTCACTGATGTAAAAGAGAGATTTGTTGTAAAAACTTTTGAGCCTGGTTCTACTACACTCGGCAAGGAAATTAGAAATATCTTGCTGCACCGAAAAGAGCTTATTATTTCAAGTAGATCGGAGCTCTTCTTATTTTTAGCAGATAGAGCACACCATGTTGAAGTGCTTATTCAGCCTGCTATAGATGAAGAGCTCATTGTTTTATGCGATAGATTTACAGACTCGTCTATAGCGTATCAAGGAGCTGCAAGAGAAGTTTGTGATTTAGATGAGCTTGAACAAATTTGTCTTTTTGCAACGAATGGTCTTGTACCTGATCTTACATTTTTTCTTGATTTAGATCCGAAAGTAGGTCTTGCCAGAATTAAAGGGGAAAAAGATCGTTTAGAGGAAGAAGAGCTTGCTTTTCATGAAAGAGTTAGAGATGGTTATTTAGCTCTTTATGAAAAACATAAAGATAGAATATGTAAGCTAGACGCAGCAAAAAGTCCTGAAGAGGTTTTTAAAGATGCTGTTGCTTTATTGGAAGAGAGATGTTCGGATCGCCTTTAATTATCTATAGTTCAGACTACTCTGCAGCGTTAGAAAAAGCAAAAAGCGTTGCTGCGAATGAAGCTTCTCTATTTGACATCTTTTCATTAGAGGTGGAGGGTAAAAATTACACAAAAGAGCAAATTGTAGAGTTTTTGCAAGATATTACACTGCCACCTTACGAAGGAAATTATAAAGTCTACCTATTTCATCACGCTGATAAAATGCTTGCTGTGCACGCAAACGCTCTTTTAAAAACTTTCGAAGAAAAACCTGATTACGCAATTATTCTTTTAGTCACAGATAACATCAAAGGAATCATTGAAACAATTCTTTCTAGATGCCAAAAAATGTACGTCCCAAGCTTTTTGGAAAACAAAAAAGAGGTAGTAGAGGAAAAAGTCTTAAAAGCGCTTTTGTCTATTTCTAAAAATGATCTCTATACCTGCTTGGACACCATTAAAGAAATTGAAGACTTTAATGTAGAAGATGTTGCAGACATTATATTTTCTTGGTATCGAGATTTAACCGTTTTAAAACTAGGGCTATCGGAAGTAACCTATCCAGAGGCTAAGGAAGCTTTTGCTTTATTAAAGCAAATCCCAACCCTTGAATCAATTAACAACCTAATCAATAGAGCAAAAATCGCCCTCGAAAGACACACCAAACCCAAACTCATCCTCGAATACCTCTTCCTCTCCCCCTGGTGTCAGGCACGACATTGTGGCATTTGAAGGTTTGTGTTAAGAATCCATTCGCGCAGTTCTGAAAGCTCCATTTCAAAAGGTTTGAATTGAAGTTTTTTTAAGTCTAATCTTGTTAAGAGCTTATTGAGACTAGTTGCATCTCGGTTAAGAAAAGTAGCTATTTCTTGCATAGAAAGATCTGTAAATTCCCGACCAAAAAAGGCTATTAAAGAGCGTACGTGAGAAACTAATCTCTCTTTTCTTTTTGATTGTAATGCTGACTTAGGAAGATTAAATCGATGACAAATTTTATCTGAAAGTTCGTCCAATGTTATTTTTGTTTTATTTATTTTATTAAGATTGGAGAAGAAGCTTTGTATAAATTTTTCATCTCCCAAAATTCCCTCAGAATGGCCGACTTTAAAGTCTAAATCAGATTTTATTCCAATGCCCTCTAATACATATTTTTCATAATTGATTAGAGATTCTTTTTTGTTGTTGCCAAAGTTTTTTAATACAGTATCAGATGTTAACCAGGAAAGCTCATTTATCATTAAATAGGACTTATGACTACTCCAAATATAATCCTCAGGAAGTTTTACGATATTTGCTCTTATTGGATTAAGGTGAATATAACGGATGAGTTCGTTTAGGTATTTAGAGCCATCTACGACAATAGATTTAAAGCGACCTTGAAACAAATGACCGATTCGGTTGTGCTTTTTATTCATATAAGAGACATATCGATAGGAAATATTTTGCATTATTTGAGAAAGGGTCTTGTTTTGAACTTGGATGGCTAAGTGAATATGATTTGTCATAAAGCAAAATGCTAAAATCTGGTGATCAAATTTTTTAACACTCTCTTCTAATAGTTTGTGCATGTAATGTCTGTCAGCATCGGAGAAAAAGATGTCCTGACTATTATTTCCTCTTAACATTACATGATGTATTGAGAAAGGTATGTGAAAACGTAATCGTCGGCCCATAGCAAGAAAATATAAAGAAAATATTAAAATACTGCAATTTAAAATACTCTTTTTGATTAGGTGTCAACTTAGGTGTCAGGCACGACATTGTGGCATTTGGATGCCCAAATGCCACAATGTCGTGCCTGACACCTAAGTTGTTTGTTGGATGTGGTGGCCGGCGACGGCGTTATAGCAGGTGATGAGGTGCTCGACGCCGCGGAGAGCTCTGTGGGGTCTTTTTTCGGGAGGTAGGTTGTAAAATTTGGCAATTTTATCTTTGGAGAGTTCGAGTGAATCAATGTTTGTGTGTGTTGCTTCTTTTGCAAAAAACATGGAGGCTAGGTCGAGCCATAGGTAGGGCCACTTAAGAGATTCTTGCTCAGAAATAGAGATAAGTGATGAGAGCAAAATCCTATCAAACGATGGGTTTTGTCCAATAAAAATAGCTGTTTTTCTTGAAATTCCTGCCTTTTTAAATATCTCTAATATCTCTTTTTTAATGAGGGCGCGCTCTTTCCCTTTTTCTAAATCCACCCATTTTATTCCTGTAAATGAAAGGCTTACGGGATCGCTTCTTTTCCATTCCTCTTCCTCAATGCGAATAAGCGAAGAATAGGAGGCAACTTCCTCTCCTGTTTTTAAATCCACTACAATAAAAGAGATCTCAATCATGCAGTGAATTTGCCAATCAAGACCATTTGCCTCTGTATCTAAAAAAATCCCTAACATGTTTTCATTGTAGATAAATTCTTGAAAAAAGAAAAGGGCTACAAAAGTAGCCCCTATAATTATTTTTTACGTGATTTAAAACTTGATGGTGAAGTAGGAGTAAGAGATGCAATTAGCACTTCATTAAGAGCTGTAGCTGATGAAATCATTTGCTGGATTCCTGTATTTAGAGTCGAAGAGCTGTTTGAACATGATTTAACAGAAATTGCATCTTGTATTGTTGAAATTGCTGTACTGAAAGTTTTGTAAGCAGTATTTGCATTATTTTCAACAGTTGTATCTGTAATGATTGAGGCTAAATTACTAAAATATGTAGATAGGCTTGTTGCATCATTATAAGCGTTAAATAGGTTTGCTATAGAATCTAAAGAGGAAGTTTGTAAATTAGCCGAAAGATCAATCATAACTGCTATAATTGCTTCGAAAAAGATCATTCCTCTATGAACTGCTTGATAAGCATAAGAAGGGTAACCATTAAAGGCACCACTTATCCCATTTACTGTATCGTTGTAAGCTTTAATGGTTTTTGCTGTTCCGTATAGAGTTGTTAGATCTTTTCCTGAGGCTTTTGTAAAAGCTGTATAAAATGTTTGGTATTCAGATAAAAGAGTTGCAACACTTGGTGTAGACATAAATATTTCTCCTTTTAAAATTGTTAATGTCAAAGCAGGATGCTTTGAACTGATTCTTATTATATCACTGATTAAAAATATTATTATCGCGCACATTCCCAAACTTTTAATTTCAGAAGTAGCTTTTTAGTGCGGGGATTTGTATAATAATTGCCTATGCAACTACCACGAAGAAAACAAAGAGAACTTTTACTCCAACTTCTATTCTCATGGGAGATCTCAAATGAGGTTACTTTAGGGGATAGAGCCGGATTACTTATGGAGTCTCTTGAGGTTTCAAAAAAAAATGTGTTAGGAATGGAAGAGAAGTTTCAACAAATTATTGATGATATCAGTCATATTGATGAAATCTTAGCCAAAGCATCTCTAGAATATTCATTAGAAAGGGTCTCTCTAATTGATAAAAATATTTTGAGAATTGCTATTTTTGAAATTCTTACTGAAAAAGAAGAACCCAAAATAGTGATAGAAGAAGCTCTCAGGTTATCAAAAAAATTTTCCTCACCAGAAGCAGTTTCCTATGTCCATGCGATCGTAGATGAGGTCAATAAAAGTGAAAGAGCTTTGTTACCAGTATAACGTTTCTTTAAAAGAGTATTGTACATGGGGGATTGGGGGGCCTGCAAAAGAGCTTGCTGTTGCAAAGTCCAAAGAAGAGCTTATTTATCTTATTAAGCAGGCTAAAGAATCTCGCAAACGGTATATCGTAATTGGAAAAGGTTCCAACTCTCTTTTTGATGATAGGGGATTTAATGGCCTTGTCATTATAAATAAAATAAACGACATTGAGTGGCGAGAAAACAGTGTCTACGTTGGCGCTGGTTACAGTTTCTCTCTTTTAGGAATTCAAGCTAGCCGCAAAAAATTTACAGGCTTAGAGTTTGCCTCCGGAATTCCTGGCTCTGTTGGAGGCGCAATTTACATGAATGCAGGCGCTTCGGGCTTTGAAGTAAAAGATATACTTCTTGAAGTCGAATTTCTTCATGAGGAGGGGAGAATCGAATTATTAAAAAAAGAGAGCCTTACATTTTCTTACAGAAAATCACCCTTCCAAGAGATGAAAGGTGTTATTATCGCTGGACTTTTTTCACTCACTTCTTCAAGAGAGGCCAAAGAGAAGCAAGAAAAGCTTTTAGCTTATCGCATGGCCACCCAACCTTATAAAGATAAGTCTTGTGGGTGTGTTTTTCGAAATCCAGAGGGCGATTCTGCGGGGAGATTGATTGATTCTCTTGGTTTAAAAGGTCTATCTTTTGGTGGGGCTAAAGTTTCACAAATGCATGCAAATTTTATTGTAAATGACTCTGATGCTTCAGCAAAAGAGATGCTTGATCTAATTGCTCATGTCCAAATGAGAGTAAAAGATGAACTAGGTATTGTCCTAGAACCCGAAGTAAAGTATATTCCGTTTGATGATGACTAAAAAATACGACCTTCATACCCATTCTACTGTTTCAGACGGCTCTTTTTCCCCAAAAGAATTAGTAGATCACGCATCTTTATTAGGCCTTTCGGGCATTTCTATTACAGATCACGATACAATTGGCGCCTATACAGAGGAGCTTTTTTCTTATGCCAAAGATAAAAAGATAGAAATCATCACAGGAGCAGAGTTTTCATCAGCTTATCAAGATACAGGTGTCCATGTTCTAGCTTACTGTTTTGATCTAAATAACCCTCTTATGAAAGAGTTTTGTGAAAGGCATAAAAAGAGAAGAAAAGAGAGAAATTCTTTAATATTAAGCTTATTAAATAAAAAAGGTTTTACAATTTTAGAAAGCGATCTCGAATTTGCAGGTAGTGTTGTGGGGCGGCCGCATATTGCAACTGCAATGATTAAAAAAGGGTATGTAGCAACAATCCAGGACGCATTTAAACTCTACATTGGAGATGGAAAGCCCTGCTTTGCTCCAGGAAATAGATTTTCTTTACAAGAGACAATTGAGGTCATTCATCGATGTAAGGGAAAGGCAGTTCTTGCTCATCCAATACTTTTAAAGAAAAGGTCGCTTATTAAAAAACTTTTGGAATTTCCATTTGATGGGATGGAGACTTTCTATGCAAATTTTTCTGCAAAACAGAACGGTGAAATGAGTCAAATCGCAAGTAAACATAAAGATTTAATCCAGACAGGGGGATCTGACTTTCATGGAGAAATAAAATCTTACTCTGTTTTGGGATCTGCTTATACAACAGAGGAGAATCTTGAGAGGTTAAAAACGTGCAAGATTTAATGCAAAGAAGGGGGGCAAAACTTGAGACTATGAGGGAGCTTGAAGCAAGTTTTCAATTTCCATCAAACTCTTTTAGAAAAATTCATATAGCAGGAACAAACGGGAAAGGATCTGTTTCGACAAAAATAGCATCAGCTTTGACGCAGCTTGGGTATAAAACAGGGTTATACACCTCACCCCATATCCATACCTTTCATGAACGGATCCAAATCGACGGGCAGATGATTTCAAAAGACGACGCCTCTTTTTTTCTTACAAAAATTTTAGAAATCTCTAGAGAGGCTACTTTTTTTGAAATCATTACCATGCTTGCATTTCTCTACTTTCAAAGTAAAAAAGTCGATTTTGCTGTGATTGAAACAGGTCTTGGGGGCACTTTAGATGCAACAAATATCATCATGCCAGAACTTTCTATCATCACGTCGATTAGCTACGACCATATGCATATTTTAGGAAACAGTTTAGAAGAAATTGCGGAAAATAAAGCTGGAATTATTAAACCAAACACACCTCTTATTTTAGGATATAGAGCCGCATTAACACCTATTTTAAAAAAAGCAATCGATGAAAAATCCCCTTTTTATGTTCTTCCTCCAGAGTCAGATTGGATAGAAGAAAATACAAATATTGCTAAAAAAGCGATCACGCACCTTTTCCCTAATGCAAAAGATCTTGATTATTCACTCCTTCCTCCCTGCAGATTCGAAGTTGTAGAAAGCGATCATCTTACTTACATTTTTGATATTGCTCATAACCAAGACGGGCTAGAAAAACTATTTGAAAGAGTTTCTAAAATTTATCCTGATCGAAAGATTTTTACTCTCTTTGGCGCTTGTAAAGATAAGTGTGCAGATTTGCCAGTCCCATTTTTAAAAAATCACTCAGATGAAATTTTCCCATTTGATATCGAAAATCCAAGGCTTATGAGACGAGAGGAGCTTGGAGCTATCTTAGACTCAGACTGGAAAAATTTAGACCTTTTTATCGATCTTGCTAAAAAAGAGAGTGCAATTGTTGTTGTAACCGGAAGTGCCTACATTATGGCAGATGCGAAAACAATTTTACTATCTAATATTCCAGTTACTGTTTAGCCTTCAAGTTTTCTAACCTCATCTGCAAGCTCCTCTTCATATTCTGCAATACAGCTTCTAATTTTCAAAACTGCCCTTTCTAATTCAGGCTTATCAACTATAGAATGCAATAAATGGGCAACTGTGTGCATTTTTGCAGCCTGTTTGATCGTTACTCCATACTGATGGCTTTCAAAATAACTTATAAATTCATCTGCAAGACGTCCTGCCTCCCGCATCGAAGTTGGCCTTGAGGTAAGAAGAAATTTATGTATTTGTTCAAAATTTTTACTGCTCCCTTTCTCTCCTGATAAAACTAGATCAGGCCCTCGTAGGAGTTTTGGTGTTAATCTCTCTACAATTGCTTGAATATCTTTATTATCGCTTGTAAGAAGAAGGTGGTTTGCAATAAAGATAATTTTTTCTGAAAGCTCTTTTGAAAAATCCCCATCAGATGATCGATAGAGTTGTAAAAGGGATGTAGTTGCTAAATCGTGATCGATTCGTGAGAAAAATTCTGGATTTTTTTGTAGTTTTTCATAAATATAATCAATATGAATTGCTTGAAGAGTAAGAAAAGAGTTTGCCGGATAAAGAGAGACTGCTTTTGTAGCTAGCATCACAAGCAATTTAGAAAAAGGGGTTACGCCACCTTCATACTCCTTTGCGTTTTCCCAAATTTTTAAAACCTCTTTTCCTAAGCTTTCAAGCTCTTCTGGGTCAATGTACTTATCCAAACGAAGAACTCTTTCATAAATCTGCTGTAACCGTTTAAGATCAACATCATCAGAAAGAGATTGAAGTTCTTCGGAGATAAAGGTCTCTTTGAATACAGATTTTAATTTTTTCAACGTTGTCTGAAACTGTTTTACCATCGAAGAGGGGATTTCACCGTTTTTTTGTAAATCTTCCCAGTTTCTTTTTAGCTCAGAGGCGCACTCAAATGAATTCAAACCCGAGGCATCTGTAGACAAGATCTTTTCACAAAGCGATCGTGCTTTCTGCCAGACGCCAGGTAAAGCAGGTTTTGGATGTTTGGGGGGTCTTCCTATAGGCCCGCCCCCGGGGGGAGATCTATCTATTGGTTCCATGTTTATAGTTAAAAAACATTAGATAGATTAAGATCAAGATTTATCGTCTTCTAGGTGAGAGATAAAATCTAGGTCTTCAAAGATTGAGTGGACCTCTATAATCGACGGGTAGGGAGTTTTTCCCATGTAGTAGTCTGCTGATAGATGGGCAAACCCAAGAATTCCTTGAATCGTTCGAAGTCTTGTTGTTTGATCGGAGAGATTTTTTATATCTCCTTTAGAATTAGACACATGAAAAAGAATCTCTTTTTGTTCAGAAGGAGAAAAAGAGGAGGAAAACATCTCTAAAAACTCGCCATACTGCTCTTTATAGAGAAGTATTGCAAGTTCATATAAAGTTTCTGCAAGGTCTAACCTTTCTGGAGTAGCCTCTTTTAGACGAAAGTCGTCTAAATTTAAAGTTTTTTTAGATCGGCCATTTTTTGACTTAACTGCAACAGGTTCATGACGTTCTGCTTTTTCCACACAAGCTTTTGCAAATCTTATGAACTTAGCGTTTGATCTAGATGGCCTATGATCCTTTGTGAAAAGGTCAATTCTATCTCTTAAAGCGTGGGCATCCTTGGTAACCTCTTCAGAAGACCTTCCAGGGCTTGTATTTGCAAGCTTTTCAGCATCCTCTGCCAAGTTAATCACATCTTTTCGAATCTCTAATTCGTGACATCTTCCTACAAGCTTTTTAACGAGGCTCTTCTGCTTTTCTAAATAGCTAGATATTTCAAACTGATCAGAGAGGATCGAGCTATCCAAGGAGGTCTCTATTCTTTCTAAAGTCATTAAAAATTTTTTTAAATCACAAATATCTGGGAAGGTATGCCTTTCAAGAAAAGTCTCAATAGACTCTAATTCTTTCTCATGATTTAAGAATTCAATTCTCATAGTACAACTCTGTTTACCACCCAAGACAATTATATGCTAGAAAAATAGAAAAGTAAAGTAAATAATTTCCTTTACATTGTTTGTTTATTGAGTCTAGTCGACGTCAAGAGTAAGGGGCGGGAGATAAGGCTTATGTTCTTGTAGAAATCTTTGTTCTCCATCTAAACTTATTTCCCCTTCGGGGGGGGGTTCGTCAAGAAGAAATGTAGGGGCAGCTCCTGGTCCTCTATCAGCGACCGCAATAGGCGGCTTAGTTGTATAAAGATCAAATTCTATACAGTTTGCGTCGTTAAATGGAGGCTTTGGTCTATAATAGATTGAGAGAAAATCTGCGGCATCTGGTAACGTTTTAAAATTGCACTGAAACGATCGCTCTACTAGACTGGAAGCTTCAGAACCCCTGTCGAATCCATGGGAGTCGGCTAGAGTTATTTGTAGGGCTCCGCTTTCATTTCTTTGCATGGTAATTGAGAGATATTTCTCTCCCAAACGAATGATTGCCCCAACTTTTTCATGTTCATTCATTGCACTTTGTATAGTTTCTAAAAGATTGGTGTAGGCGTCTAAACCAGTTTCATCTGTAAAGGGTATATTATTTGCAGGATATATAATAGGAGTTAAACTTTGGCGAACTAGCTTTTTTGCATCATCAAGTCTTGTTAGGGAAGCTTCTGTCATATGATCAGTAAGTACTTCAGATAAAAGCCCAGCACGGAGAGCTACTTGTTGTCTATAAAGTCCTCGTACAATCGCCACTTCAGGTGTTAAGGAAGTGCCAGCAAATTGAGCCTCGATATTAACAGCTGCAATAAAAGCGCAAGCATGTCGAGCTGCCCCTTTAGTAAAATCTTTTTTTAAGTTTTTGCACACAAGATCATATTGAGAGACCCCTTCTTTGGCTTGGGGAGTGAATTTTGCTTTAGGAAGTATAAGCATTGTTTCTGCTTCATTTAAAAAAGTTAGCCTCGATTCAAGTGCAGCTCGAAGTCTCATATTTATCACATTTTTTAATAAGCCTCGTAATAATTTCTGCGCCTCACGAATCGCTGTTAAATTAGATCTGTCTATAGGTCGATCGCCTGTAAGAAAAGTTGCAACAACTCCTTCTTGCGCACGAAATAACCTTTCTTGAGCAGCATTAATTCGTCTAATAGCTGATTCTTGTGCTTTAAATATATCACCTGTTCCACTTTGAATTTGTGAAAGCAACCTAGGATAGTTCTTATTTATTATAGCTATAAATGGAGAGGGTACTCTTCGCATAAGCAATGAATTTAATCTTGCCTGATAACATTCTTCGATAACACTTCGTGTAGCGTAATTTACAATAAGTTGCCAAGTTAAAGAAGTTGGAACAATAAAAGTTGATCGATCTTTTCTAGGTAATTTTAAAACTGCATATACGAAATTTCTGCAAAGCTCGTCAAATGAAATACCTTCACCTGCAGCTATTAAATAGGCCTCAGGATTTAGAAATAAGCTCTCTATAACAGCTGCATGCCCTTCTAAATCGGATTTATTTATTTGTAAACTAACTTCGTTTGCGAGGGTTAATAAGTCATCAAAGGTGTGTCTGATGGATTGGGGACCAGAATGAGCAACTGGTTCGGGTTCCGCTCGCAAAGATCTACCTGCGCCGCCTGCTACCGGACTAGGTGATCGAGAACTATGAGTGCTAGGAGTAGTGATTGGAGACACTTCTGTCCTAAGAGAGCTTGAAGATGGAATTCGAATTGGATGAGGAGGGGATAGAAGAGATGCTGGGGGAGCAGCAGGAAGAGGAGTAGCGCTATGTGAGTCTCTAAGTGAGATTGATTTTTTATGTAGGATTTTATCTTTAGGAAGATGTTTGGCGATTTGGATGATTCTTTTTAGGCTACGATCCTCTTTTGCGCTATTTAGAGTCTCTGCAGCAAATAAAACTCTTGCTTTAAGGCGGTCAAAAGTTGTCTCTCCTCCTAAACTAGCCCAATAATTTGTTAAGACTTTTGTGAATGTTTTGTGATCTTCTTCTGAAATTGAAGTAGTGCCGGAATCCTTGAGGTGAGCTAAAACTAACTCAAAATTTGCCCGTTGTAATAAAATAAGGTTCGTTTTTATTTCTGAACTTAGTAGGGTGCTTTTATGAGAATAACACTCTCTTATCCTGAAAGCGGCTCCTTCGACTCGAAGAGATAAAGGCGATCCTACTTTTCCAAGGTCACTAGGTTTAATAGCTGCCCAAAGTGTTTGAAGACTATTTGTTAAACCTTTTAAATCAGGATTAGTTGGTTGGATCGCTCTTTCAATCTCTTCTAATTTTGCATCAAAAACTTGTGCTAACATTCCCTGGACATTTTTTTTGACCCTGTTTTCGTAAACGGTATTTATTTTGCAGGCTGCCTTATAAATTTCGTCACTTAAGGCAGGGCTAATTCGATCTATTTTTAGTGCATTCCAATTTTGAATTAGTCCATTAACTTGGATCTCTGTCGGGGCGTCGCCCCCTAAAATAGCAGTGCATAGGCTTGAAGTAAGCTCCTCACGGGTTCGAGCTTGGGCAGAGGGCGATGGAGTCGGAGGGGCTAGAGGGGCCGGAGGGGGTGGAGAAGATCTCCATCCGATGAGTCTTAAAAAAGCATCCATACACATATTAACTCTTTATGGAGAGGCTTTTTGTCAAAGGTTTGCGTAACGTAATTAAGCTAGGATGATTAGGCTTATTAATTTCTGTGTGATAAAAAATTTGAAAGGAGGGTTTTTCTCTAAGCCAGTCAAAAATGGCTGATTTTTCGAGATTTCCTTCAGGATGACCTGGATAGATAGTGATGGAGAGGAGACCCCCTGGGAGGAGAATATCTAGAGCATTATTGCAACTATTTATTGTTGTGTTTGTTAAGGTTGTTTTTGCCAGATCACCTCCAGGTAGATAGCCTAAATTATAGACAACTAACGAAGGGTTAATCCCGATAGGAAATGTTTCATGAGAGGCAACATGCAAAGTAATTCTTTTTAAAAGAATAGTGGAGAGATTCTTTTGCAGCCTATTTTCTGTGTTTTTAATTGCATCTTCCTGGATGTCAAATGCATGAACAAGCCCTGTTTTAGGTGTTAAAACGCACTTTGCAAGGAAAAGAGTGTCGTTGCCATTGCCTGCTGTGGCATCGATCACAGTCATGCCTGGTTTTAAAAAATCTTTCCAAATGAGATGGGCTAGGTGGGTATGGTACATACTTCTTGAATCAAATTATAGAAAGAGTGTACACTAGTGCTTCTCTTTTTTGGAAGAGAATAACGGGGTATTAGCTCAGTTGGTTAGAGCGTCACGTTGACATCGTGAAGGTCAGCTGTTCGAGTCAGCTATATCCCAATGAAATCTAGGTTAGAACTTGCGGCAAATCTATTTGCCGCATCTTTTTTAGAGGTGTGCCCTGAGGTGGTTTTTACAGCCATTTGGACGGGCCATCTTGGCTTTTATGTAGACTATACTCTCCCTTTCCCTATGACAGATGAATTTTTGAAAATCATTGAAGAGAGAATGCGAGAAAAAATAAAAAAAAGAGAGTCTTCTCAGATTTTTGAGATGAGCAGCAGAAATATTGTTGAGTGTCTTAAAGAGATGAAGCAATTTAAATTAGCAAGAGAGTTAGATCGATCAAGACCCTCTAGAAATATAATTAAAATTGGCAGCTACGTAGGTGTTTTAGAAGAGGAGATTGATCCAGATCTTTCTCAGATTGGTGCAATTGGTTTAGAAAAAAGAGGCTCTTTAGTTTATGGAGTAGCTTTTGAGGAAAAAGAAGATCTTAAAAAATTTCGTAGGGCATTAAAAGAGGCTGAAAAAGATGATCATCTAGTGATAGGAGATCAAGAGAGATTTTTTGAAAAAGAGGGCGAAGATATTTATTGGCTTCCAGAGGGTGTTAAATTTAGAAAACGGATCGAGAAAAAAATTGAAAGTTTTTTAAAAGAACTAGGGTATGAAGAGGTTGAGTTTTCAGGAAACATTGAATGGTACGAGAAAAAAGGGCTTACTAAAATTTTTACTACACTCGAAGAGGAGTCTGATACAACATTTGAATGTGGTTTGAAAGATCAGGCGCTTCAAAAAGTTTATTATGTAGCAAATTCCTCCTTGCAAATGTTTCAAGATTTTGCTAAAATTATTTCCTTAATTTTTGAATTTCAAGACACCCAGATTGTTTGCAAAGATTTTTATGGAATTGATTGGGGTGTCATAAGTCAAGAAGAGAGCGGAGTAAAAATTTCAGTTGATCGAATAGCTGCAATGCTTGTAGAAAAAAGAGATTTTTTAGTATGCTAGAGGGAACTTGTTTTTTACGTGGGGTTAAAAGGATCGTTTGAAAGTTAACAGAGAAATTCGAGCGCTAAGAGTGCGATTGATTACCGAAGATGGTGAACAGCTTGGCGTTTTTACTTTGCAAGATGCGCTAGCTAAAGCGCAAGAAAAAGGGCTTGATTTAGTAGAAATTGCCCCTACAGCAACACCGCCAGTTTGTAAGATCATTGATTACGGAAAACTAAGATATCAACAAACTAAAAGGGAAAAGCTTAATAAAAAAGCTTCGCATCAGACGAAAGTGAAAGAGATTAAGTTAAAACCTAATATTGACAAGCATGATTTAGATGTAAAGACTAGACATGCAAGAGAGTTTATAGAGAAGGGATGTAAAGTAAAGTTTACTTGTATGTTCCGCGGAAGAGAGATTGTTTTTGCGGATAATGGAAGACAAGTGCTCGCTTCAATTATACAAGCGTTAGAGGATGTAGCTCAACCTGAATCTCAACCCAAAATGTTTGGGAAAAGTTTGATGATGCTACTTGTGCCCTCGACAAAAGAAAAGAAAATTAAGGAGAAGAAGAGTGTCCACGAAAGTCAAAGCGAAGAGCTGTAAAGCAGCGAAAAAGAGATTGAAGATCACAGGAACTGGGAAATTGCTCCGAAGAAAGCAAGGCAGAAGTCACATTATGACAAAAAAGAGCTCGAGAAAGAAGAGAGATCTAGAAAAGCCTGAATTGGTAGCAAAGAGTTTCGAGAAAAAATATACTCGATTAATCATAGGATTATAAGGAGAGGCAAATGGTTAGAGTTACAAACGCGCCGGCGAGAAAAAGAAGGGTAAAAAGACTTCTGAAAGAAGCTAAAGGTTTTTGGGGAGATCGTAAAAACCACTATGCCAATGCAAAAGATGCTCTTGTGAGAGCTTGGGATCATGCATACCGTGGACGTAAGAAGAAGAAAAGTGAATTTAGATCAATTTGGATCCAAAGAATTAATGCCGCATCAAGATGCTACGGAATTTCGTATAGCAAGTTGATTGCAGGGCTTGCGAAAGCTAAAATTGAAATCAATCGTAAGGTGCTTGCACAGTTAGCTGTGGATGAGCCTAAAGCATTTGAAATGGTAGTTGAGCAAGCTAAAAAAGCCCTAGCTTAAAGGGAATTTCTTGGAAGTTGGTTTAAAAGAGCAAATTGACGGCTTAAGAAAAGAGTTTCAAAAAAGACTTAAGCAAGTTTCTAACACGAAGGAGATTGAAGACCTTCGTGTTCACTATTTAGGTAAAAAAGGAACAGTTACTTCTTTGATGCAACTGTTAAAATCTTGCACGCCTGAAGAGAGGCCTGAAAAGGGTCAGTGGATCAATAAGCTAAAAGAAGATCTTGATGTTGATTTAGTCAAAGCTTTTGAAAAGCTTCATGATAAAGAGATGCAAGAGCAAATCGATCAAGAAAAAATAGATATTTCACTTCCTGGAAGATTGCCTCTTTTGGGAAGAGCTCATCCGATCTCTCAAACCATAGACGAAATGTTAGATATTTTAATTTCTATGGGATTTTCCGTTTATCACTCCCCAGAAGTTGAGTCAGACTATTATAATTATGGTGGTTTGAATTATCCTGAAGATCACCCCGCAAGAGATATGCAAGACACCTATTATCTTGATGAGAAGACAGTTTTAAGGTCTCATACAACAAGTTTTCAGCAGAGAGTGATGGAGGCGTATGATTTGCCGATTCGAATGGCTTGTCCTGGAAAGTGTTATCGAAATGAGGAGATTTCAACTCGTTCACATGTCCTTTTTCATCAAATTGATGTGATGTACATTGATCAAGGTGTTACCTTTGGCGATCTTTTATCAACTCTTGAAGAGTTTTATACAAAGCTATTCAAAGAGGAGGTGGAAATAAGAGTGCGCGCAAGTTATTTCCCCTTTGTAGAACCAGGAATGGAAGTTGATGTCCGTTGTACAATTTGTAAAGGAACGGGATGTAGAGTTTGCAAACAGAGTGGATGGCTTGAAATGTGTGGTGCTGGAATGATTCATCCAGAAGTTTTAAAAGCGGGCGGAATCGATCCAGACAAATATTCAGGCTTTGCATGGGGTGGAGGCGTAGAAAGACTTTTTCTCATGCTGCGCGGTGTATCAGACATACGTCTCTTTTTAGAAAATGATATGAGGTTTCTCGAGCAATTTCCTTGATTTTAAAATGCAAAAGATTATATAATCTTCCCATCCAATATATGGAAGAGTGGCAGAGCGGCCGATTGCACCTGTCTTGAAAACAGGAGCCCCTTTGCGGGGGCCGTGGGTTCAAATCCTACCTCTTCCGAAATGAAAGCGTGAAGCGTATGCCTCACGCTTTTTTTATTTCGGAATGAGAAGGGGTTGAACCCACTTTGTGGGTTTAAATGGAGCGAAGCGACAGAGGATTTCACAAAGTGAAATCAGTCCGAAGGACCGGTATGCGGGGTCAGGCATTGGGTTATGGGGTTTGTTTGTATGCCGATTTTTCAAACTTCAAAAAATTCAAAAATGATCAAATTTTTCGAGTAAGGCGACTTTTTCGGGCAGGCCCTTATACTGAATGTGCACTGATATCCAATATCCTTTTAATTTAGGAATATGTATAGCTCCCTCTTGTCCAAACGAGAGACCTTGAATCTTTCTAGAAGAGGTTGCATCATGGAACATCTGACTCTCTAATCATTATTCAAAAATATTTGACAATATAGTTTATTTTCATAAGAAGTGGGCTTATAAGACGGTTAAAGAAGAATTTTATGAAAGTATTTAATGCTGTAGCTGGAATCAGATTTTTCAATGAGATGTGATTGAAAGTTGTTGGAGATAAGTATAAATGAATCAAGAAGGTTTTAATCGAAGTGTTTTTAAAATGGGAGCTCAATGCGTCTTAATTACAGGATGTTGTTATCTTGTGATTGCGGGATGCGCACTTCTTTCGCCAAAACCGATCGCAAGTTATGTTGCGTCAGAAGATTACTTTGTTGATTTTGAATCATATAAGCACTACTTTGTAGTATTAAAATATTTGATGTGTCTTGCAAACGCAAGCATGGTTGGTGTTGTGATTTCTCTTTATCATATAAAAAAACATCCTCCTGGTGGGTGGTTTATTTTGTTCACTTTGCTTTCAATTATCGGGCTTGGGATCGGAATGTTGCAAAGTGTTTTAGATGCAACTCAAATCCCTCACCTTGCGCTGCAATATGAAAAAGCACCCCCAATTATTAGACACGTAATGATTGCATTCGGAGTAGCAGATCCTGCAATTTATATTCTTTCGTTAGGTCTTCCTGGCATTTGGCTCATTTTTTTAAATTATCTCCATCGAAAAGAATTTTCCCCATTTTTAGTTTTTTTAGGAGTTCTTTGGGGTCTTGGTAATATTGTGACAGTGATTGCACATCTATTTATCATTCTTTGGCTTATCTACTTTATAGCGGGCTCTGCTCTAATTGGAGTCCCTTTATGGACTATTTTTCAAGGAAGATATCTTTGGAAGCTTTATAAAAAATAGGCTCTTTCTAATCCAAGAGGGAATCTAAAATGCTCTTTTACAGGCTCAAAATTAAAGCAAAATCGTAAGTGTTCAATTTCAAGCTTGGGGATTATCTATTTCACTTAATTTTATTTAAAGTTAATAAATACAATATCATATGAATAATTAGTTCTTTTGTTGATATTGTGTTTAACTAAAAAGGAGAACAGTATGAGTCAACCAATTTTTTCAATAAATCAATATGTTTGGACAGGTAACGGAAAAGATAATGAGTGGACAAACTCTGAAAACTGGCTTTTAAACGGTTCGTCTACAACTTCTTATCCCGGTTATATATCTGACCCTTCTTCTCCTTGTACTGATGGTGATGATGCGTCCGGGTCTACACTACTTGCAGAGGCACAATTTCCAAGTAACTTATCTTCTCTTTCAATAACTATAACTAAGCCGGTTTGTTTTTTTCTTTTGACCGTTAACAAAAATTCAAATTTAGAATTAAATCCAGCTGCATATTTTTCAGTCGGAGGTTTAGGCGGTATAGGTTGGTCGCAGCCTAGTGTGCCTGCCTCACAAATATGGAGTGATATAACATTTAATGTGGATAATGTAAATAGTGTAGTGATTTCGAGTCCTAGTTTGATATTGAACGGAAATCTTACATTCAATATCAAGTATGTAGGAGAAGGGGGTAACCCCGATACCGGGATATATTTAAATCCTTATACAGCGAATTCAACAGGTAATATGGGAATAATATCTCAAAATCAATATAGCCCAACGATAACTGTGAATGTTCCTCCTGAAAACCCATATTTATCTAATTATGTCTTCGACATAACTGGAACTTTGTGTCCCATAAAAATATACATACCATCGAGTCTCTCTAGTTATTATTCATATGATACCCCTTTTTACATTGATCAATCGAACACAATGCCTACGATAGAACCGACTGTAATTTTTACAAGTGGCAACTGGAATAACTGACCACTTATAAATGTTTTTTGTTCGTGTGCTTGAAAACCCTCTATCAAAATCTAGAAGCGTTCGCTTGGAAAAAATTATCGATCAAAATTTAATTTTTTGAAAATTTCAAGGTGGTGATTTTAAAATCAAAATTTTTCTATTCATAATCAATCGCTAAAAATCTAACTGTGCTGTAGACTATTTGCTAATTAAATTTAGGTAGATTTATGGAATCAAGTTTGCAAAGCTCCTCATCAAAAATAGACTCATTAGAACTTGCTATAAGTAGTTTTGGTTTTGGCTCTTTAAATGGTCGCCAAGTAGAGGTTCTTAAAACTGTTTTTGAAGAAAGAGACTATTTTCTTTCTGAAAAAACATATAACGAAGGCCTGTTTAGTTTAAGACAAACGCCTTCTGCTTTTAAAGCTCATCGAGTTTTTATGGCTTTGATTGAGGGGTTTGTTGAGGCCAGAGCTTTTTTTGGGAAAAGAGATTTTGATTGGAAAGAGTACATCGCGACTCATCAATTAGGACTCAATTTTTATCTAAAAGGAAGTACTGTTTCAACGATTTATACAAATGGAACTTTTCCAGAAGATTTAGATTTGGATGTGTTGGTAATAGTTGATGAGGTTCCAACGAGTAAGGAGGGATTGCCGCTTGATCCGAAATCGCTTAAGATTTTCTTTGAAGAGGTTTCAAGAAGAGCAATTATTTCTCTTTTGCGTGAAAGGGGTGGTACAATTCCTTATTGGGAGGGGTTTAGAGAAAAATTTTTCCTTTTTGCAGATAACTCTACTTTACTAGTCTCTTTTTGTGGTATCGATTTTTCATTTTCATTACCTAAAGATGGTCATTACAAAAGATCTAGTACATTTTACCACGAATCGCTATCGATCCATTTACCTTTTTCCGAAGGCGCTTTTAATCTATCAAGACTCTTTTTCGAGTCAAAATTTTCTGCAACCAAAGATGAAATCGATCATTGTTTTTACACCCACTTGATTGTAATCCCAGATCCTGCAACTCTTGCTCATAATGGTTTAGAAAGAGTTGCCTATTCGGTATCAAAGGGCTACACGATACATCATGTTGAGCCAATAACTCAATTGCTTATAGATTTGAAAACAAGAATTTATATGAATGCAGGAAAGCCAATTTACCATGATCAGTTGTTTAATTTAATCATGAAAAAAGCAAAAACAAAAGAAGAGGCCTTTTCTATTTTTTTAAATGCGGCAATGCTTTCATCCCATGATGTCACACTATACCCCTACTTTAATTCTTTTCTTCAATCTAAAGAGGTCATTACTAAATTTCCTGAAAAAATTCAGGTTTTTTTTGGATCAAACGATTTTCAGCATGCCATCACTTTTTTATCGATAAAGGCTCATCTTTCTTGTGACCCGATGACAAGTGGTTTGCCTAAAAATTTAGACCTGAGTGTTGAAAAACAATTTCTTATGCACAAGGTAAAGTTTTTGAAGATAGGCGATAGTGAAAGATCGTATGTTGCTCTGCCAAGCTTAAATTTTTACGATTTAAGATATAGGTTTGAGATTTTTAACTCATTTTTTCCAGAAATGATGGGTGTTTTGTTTGGTGAGATTCATCTTTTGAAAGTAGATTATGGGTTATCTACAGATGATTCCTTGCTTCTTTTTTTCTATAATAGAATTTTAATCTCAGAGGAGATCAGTGATAGAGATTTAAATGATCTCAAAATCTTATTTGGAAGATACTTAGGAATTCTTTGTCAAAATCCTAAATTATTTAGCGTGGAGATTTTGTCGAAAGGCTTTGCCAAGCTATTAGAAAAACACTCTTCATTATTCTCTTTTGAAGATGAAAAGCTATTTGGTTTTCTTGCAAAACTAACAGATAAGCCGTTTGCACTTTTTTTATCGATCTATCTATTCACTGGCAGCTCAAGTGATGAAAGCCTTAGAGAGTGTTTAAAAAATATAGATTGTGCCAAAAAAATTCTAACCATTTTTATGAATGTGCAAGATCGTGAAGTGAAGTTAAAATTGATTCCGCTTTTAGGATACATTTTTACTCACCATGGAATTATTTCAGGAAAAATCAAAGAGGCCGCTATAGAATTCATTTATGAAAATGAAAGAGCGATAGAGATTCTTGATGAAACTTGGTTTTTATTTTTCGAGGAAAATTATACTCTTCTTGAACCAATTTTTCAGAAATTTCCAGGAAAAATAAGTAGCAACGTTAAAATTTTTTCTAAAATTCTTAATGAAGAAAACTTACTTTTTTCATTTTTTCCCCATTTAGTTCATGGGGGAGATGATGACTTAATTGACAGTCTGGTAAAAAAGATAGAGCCTTCTTTGCTCTATTCTACTCTTCTTAGGTGGCTACATTCTTCCGATGAACAAAAGATGCAGACAGCTTTTAAATTGTTTGAAAATCCTTTTGTCCAAGCTCTATGTTCAGAGAAAAAAGATGAAATCTTAACAATTTTTTCAGAGCTAAAGAAAAAGGGGGTATTTCAAGATGAAATAGGCTATAAGCTCCTCAAATTTTTTACAAGAGCACCTGTTACTGAAAAGTCGCTCCGTTTTTCATTGTATACAATTAATACTCTAAATTTACATCTTTTAGAACAAAGAGCACAATTCGTCGATTTTATTAACACCTATGCAAAGGAAATAAATTGTTTAAAATTTAATGCGAGACAAAAAGAATCGTTTTTAGAAATTGTTGATAAATGTTTTGCGATCCAGCTATCTGCTGGAAATCTTTTTAATAAAGAGGCGATAGAATTAATTAGCGTTCATCATAGAAATCTTTCGTTAGAAGAGCTTTTAAAGCTTACCCACACTCTTTTGCCACCAAAAATTTTAATAGATGCTCTAGTTTCTTCATTTGACTATTTTTTGGAGCCTCTTAGCTATGAACAATTTGAAAAATTACTAACAATTACTCCTTTTAGCGAGCCTCTTAAAGATAAAATCAGATTCCATTTGCAAAAAAGAGCGCACGGGGAGCATTTTTATGAAGCATTTTTTTCAAAGTGCACTAAAAAAGTTGAGATTGCTCAAATTCTTCACGCTTATACGAAATTTACAACAACAAGATATCTTTTAGAAAAAGCTTTGATTCTTTTTGAGACGAATCCAGCTCTTAGATTAGATTTAGACGATTTTCTAATCTTTCTTCAAGACCCTCATGTAAAAACAAACCCCGATTTGCACTTTGCTCTATTGAAATTTGTTTGTAAAAAATTCATGGTCAATAAAACAGATCACCTTGATCTTTTGGCTCAAACGTGGATGGAAATTCATGATGAAAGTAAGCTCAAACTTCTAGAGTTTTTTCTTAAAAACATGAAACATATGAGTTTTCAAGCAAAGTTAAAACTTTTACTCTCTCCGCTTACAAACGGAACTAGAAATAATCTGCTGCTTTCTATTGGCGAAAGGCCAGAATTTTTCGAAATGGTATTAGGGTTGATAGCAAGTTTTACCTATTCGGAAAAAACTTCATCGATTGAGTTGATTGAGCAAATGGATGAGTTAGCAGAAGAGTTTGCTTCGGCTTTAGCTCTTCGAGGTAGTGATGAAGATTGTAAAATAGAGCAACACTATCTTTTGTTCTATATTTCTTATTTCAAAACGCAAGATCCAACTGATAAGAGAGTAAAAATCATCAATCAAATGATTAGGCACACCACCACTTTTGCATTGTCTCATCAGATTATTGATTATTTAATGGGAAAGATAAAATATTTTGATCCACTTTGTGTCATTCAATTTTTTAATTCCCTTGATTTAAAGCTATTCCAACAAAAAGGGTTGATTTCGGAAGGTTTTATAAAAATAGTAGTCGAAAAGAATTTAAAAGCTTTAGAGAGTTTAGAGCATAAAGAGTTGCATTACCGTGAAATGTTAAATTTCTTTGAAAAAATTGCTCTATACAGAAAAATCGAAAGGCGTAACTTAGTCGCTTATTATATAACTCTTGCAGACATCATAAAAACTCATATCAATAAGGGTGAACTGATCAATCTTTTGACAAGCAATTTATTTCTCCTACCTAATTTAAAACTAATCAGCGGTCCGATCAAAAAAAGGTTTTTGAATCTTTTAAGTTTTTTATTTAAAGGTGAAGAAGAAAAAATTGATATCAAAGAAATAAAAATAGACAAAAGATTTAAAGATTTCATCTTGAGTTTATCACTAGAAAAAGATAATGAATTTTTCTTAGACCTCTGGTTTTCTTTTGTTCACCCTTACTATGATTTGAAAGATGAGGATAGGTCTTCTGAATTTTTTGCAGATTTAATGATAGTGAATGCTCACCCACATTTTTTTAAAGAATTAATCACTCTTTATAAAATGAGAGCATATGATTGTATTTCTATAGCTACGATGATTTCAATTTTTATCACAAAAGAGTTTGAAAAAATCGAAATAAAATCTGATTTACTTGAGATATATTTCTCATTTTTTGCAGCGAGATTAAACTTTCATTCAAAAACATCTGAGCCTTCAGGGCTTGCCCAATCGCTAATCGTTATAAGAGATTTTAGTGATTTTATAAAAAAATATGCATCTTATAAAAGAGTTACAACAGATGATTTTAGAGAATTTATTAGATGCCTTGTTCTTCACGTTGCAAAGTTTGTAGATCCTCATGAAAGAGCTTCGTATCTTATTGATGTGATTGCTTGTTTAAATGTTAAAAAGTTTCCTTGGATGTATGAAATGATTGGTATTGAAATGCTTCAAAGACATCCTGATATCATTGAAAGTATATTAGAGTTTTCTCCTGCGAATCAACTTTTTACGTCTATGAAACTTTTCTTTAAACCTTCAGAAAGGTTAAAAGAGGAGCACTCTGAAGGGAAAAGTAATATAACCTTCTTAAATTCAATTATTAATTCGGTGATTGTCAAGCTCATGAGAGGTGGAGAATTGCTTGATGCTCTAAAATTAGCCTATATTCTTGTCATAAAAAATGAAATTATATTGAAAAAAGAATTAGTAAAAGATAAAGAATTGATTCTAGAGGCTCTAAATTTTTTTGTAACGCGGATAAATATAGAGCTTTCAAGAGATGTTTTAGAAGATTTAAAAAGAGTGATTCAACCACTTTCAACCATTTTAGTTGAATCATTTGATCAAAATTGGATAGCTCTTTTTGGAATATCGATTGAGTATCTCAATTTTGTAGCGCTCATCCATTCATTTTTGAAGCGAAGGTATTACAATGAATCAAATACTATTCAAATTCAGAGTTTTACTTATAAAATTTTAGGGCTTCTTCTTAGTCTTGCTAAATATGACTCATCTATAAAAATGATTGATCTTTTCGAGGAGAGTGATTCAGAAATGAAGTTGCAACGCGCTTTTGTTGCTTCGGGTAGCTTACCGAAAAAAGATGTAGAAATTTTGTATAGACTTACAACATTAAATGATGAGTTAATTTTATCTCACCCTTATATTCATGCTAACCCACATCTTGATCTTATTAAAAATTATTTAAAATTACTCATCGCAAATTTATTGAAAGGGTGTAAGTATACAACTCAAACAAAAGAGGAAATTAGCCAGCTTGGGCAAGCAGTTATTGATTTAGAAAACTTCAATTGGGGAGATTCTTCAAAAATTTCGATCAAAAAAGTAGGAATTGAATTTATCAATGAGAGAGAAAAAGAGCTCATCTTCCCTGGATTGCACGATTTAAGTGAGCACTTTCTTGAAAGTTTTGCAGACATTTCTATTGTGTTTTCTAATTTTGTTCATTATTCAAGCGTATCTGTTGAATTTAAAATAAAAGCATTAGATAAAATTGTTACCCTTGTCAGATGTGTAGTTTTATCAAATACAGTTACTAAAATAGATTCGAATTTTGTTCAGATGCTTTTTGCATTTTTAAACATCTCAAGGGATGTTGATTATAAATTAGATCTTCAAGATTTTAGTTTATTTTATAACTTTCTTGTAACTAATTTATTTTCAATTGATTTAGCTCCAGATGAAAAAGCTAGATACATTCAATTAATTATGAACTTTTACCGATTTAATCTCTTTAATATGATTTTAAATTTTGATGATAAAAAACAAACCGCAATTTCAGACCGTGTTTTAGCCGATTGGGCAAAGCATAGTATTCGTCTTTTTCAAATTTTAGGAGATGAAGAAAAAGAGCTTTTTTATCAGCAAACGCTTGCATACTACAAAGCATTTTTTGTGGTTGCAAGTGCAAAAGGGAATCTATCACAAAAAAATTTAAAATTAGTTTTAAGTTACCACTTTCTTTTTAGTTTGAATGCAGACAGAGTTGAAGACTTTTTATGTTATTTAAAAACCTTAATTTTAGAAGAGGTTATAAATCTTTCTGATCAAACGCTTGAGCTAGGATTATCATTTTTTCAAGCAATTATGCAGGCAAACCAAACTTTAAGTCTGAATATTGATAAAATGATCAGAATTTGCTCCCTTTCTAAAGGGAGTCCAAAAGATTTATCTAGAGAGTATCTAACATGGCAAGAATACACCTATGAGGCTATAAATTTCACTCTCCTTGATCTATTTACTGTAATTTTATTTAGTGTTACTGAAGGTACGGAAGAAAAAATTGAAAGTGGTTGTACAAAAATTTCTGTAGAAAAAATTGAAAGTGGTTGTACAAAAATTTCTGCTGATCTTGAGATATCGGAATGTTTACTTATTTTTAATAAATTGAGTGACCAACTTTTTCAATCCGATTTTCATTTAGAGACTGTAGATTCTATTTTGACTAAGTATGAAAGAATATCTAGAAGTAGGAGGGTTTTAGAAGCGGATAAAGATGTTATGTTGAATATCTTGCGCCAAGTAAGAGCATTCTTAGAGAAAAAAAGAGAGGCTTGTTAGGAGAGTCTCATTTCTCTATGAAACTGATTTTGGCCAATATAGTCGATTAAATTTTGGTTGTTTTTTCCAGGATAAAGGATATATTAGCTCTTTAAAAAACAATCGTATTAAGAGGGTATCTTGCAATGAGGATTCATTAAAATGCGTGATAAAAAAACAGTCTCATTTTTTCTTTTTATTATTTTGGTGTTTTCTATAGCAACGATAGGAAATCGGTTTACAGCGTCATCTCTTACAGACTGGTATGCAGTATTGAAAAAACCTTCTTGGAATCCACCCTCTTATGTGTTTGGGCCTGTTTGGACAATTCTTTACCTGATGATTGCAGTTTCAGGATGGCGTATATACCTCTCTTTAAAAAAAGGGAAAGAAAAGGCTTTTATGTTTTATAGCATCCAGCTCCTAGCTAATTTTTTATGGCCATTTTTTTTCTTCTATTTACAAAGCCCGCTCTTAGCTCTTGTGGACATAATTGTTTTGTTAATTTTTCTTGCCTGCAATATAAAAGCTTTTTATGAGCTCGATAAGCTTTCGGGATTGTTATTATTTCCTTATTTTGTTTGGACTTTTTTTGCAACTATGTTAAATGCAGCTATTTGGTGTTTAAATTGATGAATGAAGCAGTTTTTATATTTCCGCATCACCTTTTTGAGGATCACCCTTGTCTCAAAAGGGGGCGAACAGTTTTTTTAATAGAAGACCGAAGATTTTTTTCAGACTTTTTATTTCATAAACAAAAGCTTGTTTTTCATAGGGCTTCATTAAAAAGCTATCAAAACTTTTTGGAAGAAAAAGGGTATACAACTGTTTATATTGAAGGTGATTTAGAGGATGCGTTTGAGCATAAAAAGATTTCATCTCTCCATCTAGTAGATATTGACGATGTAGAAGTAGAAAAAAGAGTTCATGCTTGTATAAAAAAATTTGGAGTCAAGCTGGAGGTTGTAAAAAGTCCTCTTTTTTTAACTGGTATAGATGAATTTAAGGAGTTTTTTAAAGGAAAGAACCACTTTAGTTGTGATACATTTTACATCTATCAACGAAGAAAGTTACATATTTTAATTGATGAAATGGGAAAGCCGGTTGGTGGGAAGTGGAGCTTTGATAAAGAAAACAGAAGAAAGCTTCCTAAATCAATCAACATACCAAACCAACCTCTGTTCGGCAAAAGCAACATAGTAAAAAAGTCGGTAGAATATGTAGAGAAGAAATATTTACACCATCTAGGAACAAGTGATCATTTTGTCTATGCGACCACACATGAGGAAGCAAAGCATGCTCTAAAAGACTTTCTTGAAAATAGGCTCTATTTTTTTGGTGATTATGAAGATGCAATTGATCCAAATGAGGGTATTATTTTTCACTCAGCACTTTCGATGCTTATCAATGTTGGTTTATTAACACCTAATCAAGTAGTTCAAGAGACGATTGCTTACGCAAATAAAAATGAAATTCCTTTGAACAGTCTTGAGGGTTTTATTAGACAGGTGATTGGTTGGAGAGAGTTTATTAGAGGTGTTTATCACATAATTGGCGAAAAACAGCGAACCGGGAATTTCTTTCATCATAAAAGGAAAATGCCAAAAGTCTTTTATGAGGGAACATCGGGAATTTTGCCCCTAGATCATGCCATTGATAAATTGCTAAAAACAGCGTATCTTCATCATATTGAGAGGTTAATGCTTCTGGGTAATTTCTTTTTATTATCTGAAATTTCGCCAGATGAGATATACAGGTGGTTTATGGAATTATTTATCGATTCCTATGATTGGGTGATGGTACCGAATGTTTATGGAATGAGTCAGTACGCAGACGGCGGGATGATGACAACAAAACCTTATTTTAGTGGCTCAAACTACATCTTAAAGATGAGTAGTTATAAAAAAGGGGATTGGTCTGAAATTTGGGACGCTCTTTTCTGGAGGTTTATGATTAAGCATTTACCCTTTTTTGAAAAACAACCAAGGCTGAGCATCTTGTATGATATGGCAAAAAAGAAAAAGTCTGATACGGTCTTGCTTGCAAAGGGTGAGCAATTTTTAAAGGAGTCTTTTTGAGTAAAGTTTTTGTCACGGGAGCTACGGGATTTATCGGAAAAAGACTCATTCCTCTTTTATTAGAGGAGGGGCATACAGTCTATGCTTTATGTAGAATACGTGGAACAAAAGTCGGCTCTATAAATCATGAAAATTTACATATCGTTTACGGAGATCTACATGATTTAGAGCATCTAGATAAAATTCCAACTGATATTGACGTTAGCTACTATCTAGTCCATTCGATGGCAAAAAAGATAAAAGATCTTAGTGAAAAAGAGCAGAGTGTAGCTAAAAATTTTGTTCTATTAATGAATCAGCTCAAATGCAAGCAGATTATTTATTTGGGGGGAATTATTGACCCCGATGTAAAACTATCAGAACACTTAGAATCGAGAAAAATGGTCGAAGAGGTTTTGAAAACAGCGCATTCTAAACTGACTATTTTTCGATCAAGTATTATTATAGGAGCTGGAAGTGCTTCATTTGAAATTATTAGAGATTTAGTAGAAAAGCTTCCGTTTATGATTGCTCCCCGTTGGGTTAAAACCCGCTGTCAACCAATCGGAATTGTAGATGTTCTTTTTTACTTACGAGTGGCACTATTAAATTCTGATCTTTATGGAAAAACCTTAGATATAGGGGGGCCTGATGTCTACACCTTTAAAGAGGTTCTTTTGGAATACGCCCGTTTTAGAAATCTAAAGAGGCATATTTTAGATGTTCCTTTTTTAACACCGAAATTATCTAGTTATTGGCTTGTTTTTATTACTTCGATTCCTTACTCACTCTGCTCTTATTTAGTAGAAAGTATGAAAGCTAATAGCGTTTGTTTAAATAATGAGATTCATACTCTGATTCCTCATACATGCATGAGTTTTCGTGAAGCTCTGCACAGGGCTTTTTTTAAAATTGCAACCTATCAAGTACAATCGACATGGATGGATGCTTGGGTAATTGATCAAAAAAGTCCAGATATTCAAAAATTTTGTCAAATTCCAACGCAAGGGTGTTTTCAAGAAGTTAGAAAAATGAAGATAGCTGATAGCAAAAAAGAGGCGCTTGATAGAATTTGGGAAATAGGGGGTGATCGGGGTTGGTATGGTGTCGATTGGGCATGGAAAATCAGGGGGTTTATTGATAAGATATGCAAGGGACCTGGCTTAAGAAGAGGAAGACGCCACCCCACAGAGCTAGAAGTTGGCGATGCAGTTGATTTTTGGAGGGTAGTAAAAGCAAATCGGGATGAGGGAAATTTGATTCTTTATGCGGAAATGCTACTGCCTGGAACTGCTTGGCTCGAATTTCAAGTTGATGACGACTCTGTTTATCAAATCGCTATTTTTCAGCCAAAAGGTCTTTTTGGTAGGGTATACTGGTATCTAATGATTCCGTTTCACATTGTTATTTTTAGAAAAATGATTCAAAAAATCGCAGGCTATTAAGCTCTTTTAAAATTTTTTCGGGGCTTTGGGGTCAGGCATTGGGTTATTGGGTTGTCTGACTCTATTTTTTGACCAAATTTAGGATAGTCGAATCGCATCTCATTTATTCATAATGATATATATATATCATGTAATAATAAAAATAAAAACGGAGGTTATTTATGAGTATAAGTTATACATGGCAACAATGCAAAAGTAATGAGTGGACAGACCCGCTATGTTGGACAGGATCTACTGGTTTTCCTAATAGTAATGATGTGAATACAAATATTACTATAACTAGTGATCTTACAATATCTTTTAGCGGTCAACCTTATGGGTTTCAGGTGGGAAATCTTAATATTACCACGTCAAATGGAAGTGCCTTATCATTTAAACTCCCTGCTTCTGGTTCAGGAGAAATGACTATTTATAGTTTAAATGGAAATGCGAATTTAAATTTAACATCCGGTGGCTTTTATGTGATTGCCTCAACATCCGAATACAATGGTTCAATATCTGTTCAAAATTCGATTTTGACTTTATACCAAAGCTTACCAAATGCAAAAATCGAGTTAGTGCAATCACTAATGCAGGTGAATAATGAAGGAACTAAAATAGGCTCTTTTAGTACTGATATGGCGTCTCAAATTCAAATTAGCGGAATGGGATTCTCTATAGGAGGTACTTCTTGCTCTCTATCTAGTGGAAGATGCGGAAATTATCAATGTGACGCATTTTCGTTGCCTGGTGTTTTACAGTATTGTCGGTTGATAAGAGCCGCTGCATAAGTTTAGATCCGCAAAACGCCAGTGAAAACTGGCGTTTTTATTTGTTGTGGGGTCAGGCATTGGGTTATGTGTTGTGGGGTCAGGCATTGGGTTATGAGGTTTGGTTGTATGCTAATTTTGTAAGAAGTTCGATATCAAGATATGCAGTTTATTATTTTTATAGAAATTGGATGGAACTTGCGTGGGATATGATAGAGCCTCTTTCTTTTCTAATTTTTTAGGTTTTTTTTGTAAAAAAGCTTGGGATTAGACAGGGTGTTGATTTTGCGTAGGATGCAAAATCAGGATGATCTTTCATTTTTTTTTCTAGAGGCTTAACACCTGATACAAAAATGATGAGGGTTGTTAAAAGTAGAGGGCCTAAAAAAGTTATCCAACCTAGAGGAAAGGCGAGAGCAAAAATCCAAATAGCCCACCATTGAAGAAGTTCTCCGAAGTAATTAGGGTGTCTAGAATAAGCCCAAAGACCAGATGTTAAAAGCTTGCCTGTTTTCTTTTGTTGAAATGAAAGAAGTTGAAAATCGCTCACTGCTTCAAAGATAAATCCGAATATCCAGATAGGGAGAGCTAGATAAAAAGGGAGCCAATTTCCTGTAAAAGGGTGAAAAAGAATCCAAAGAATTGGAAAAGCTGTGATCAACAAAATTAGCGCCTGCAGCATAAATACTTTGAAAAAAAGATGAAGAAAGAAAAACCTTTTCCATGTTTTTTGCATCTCTTGATACCGGAAATCTTCCGCTTTTTTTCTGTTTCTACTCCCGATATGAATAAAAAGTCTTACAGCCCATAAAGAGATGATGGAAGTTAGAATAAATTGGTAAGAGCTTTTAAAAGGTGAGAGGGCGTAACTTATCCATGAAAGAAGTAAAAAGCCCATTGACCAAATAACATCTGCAAAATCTGCCCTTTTAATAAGAGCAGAAATTAGTGAAGCGAGAGAAAAAAATAGAAGAAGAGTGATTAAGGGAGTAAGAAAAAAAGAGATCATCATGATTTATAAAAAAATTTTGCCAAAAAAACTGTAATTAAAGAGACTACTCCTGTGATAAAAGCGCCCCACAAAAGATCGACCCACACAACTTTAAAAGGCCACCCTTTAACGGTTGCAAGATTTGTTAAATCGTAGGTTGCATAGCAAATAAAGCCAAAAAAAGCGCCTTTAAGAAATATCTGGTAGAGAGGTGATTTTCCAATCGAGGGGAAAATCACAAAATAAGAGAGTCCTAAAATATATAAAATGTAAAAAATAATAGCAGCTAGCCAAACTACTTGATCTGTCAGCAAAAAACCAATTTGCTTTTGATAAAAATTTTTTGCTACGAATCCAAGCCAAATAGAATCAATCATGAGAAAAGTAGTAAGAGCAATAAAATAGGTATAAATAGTTTGCATAATATCCTTTTTTTACTTGATTGAAGAGAGGCCCCCGTCTATCGGAATGACTGCCGCTGTAATAAAAGAGCTTTCATCAGAAAGAAGCCAAGCTACTAGAGAAGCTACTTCTTCAGGTGCTGCAATTCTTCCTAAGGGATGCAATTTAAGCGATGTTTTTAAAGCTAGCTCACTATCTGTAATAAATGCAGTCTGTTTTGTTTTTGTAAGACCTGGCGCAATTGCATTCACTCGAATTTTTTTACTCGCATACGAGGCTGCACTTGAAAGAACAAGTCCATTAACGCCACTTTTTGCACAAGCTATGGCTTCGTGATGAGTAAGACCTATCAAAGAGGCAGTAGATGAGCTTAAGACAACCGATCCCGATTGCATGAGCCGAAGAGCGTGTTTTAAGATGCAGAAAGAGGATACAGTATTAATTTTTAGGATCTCTTCAAATTCTTTTTGTGAAGTTGATTGAAGAGGTTTTATAAAAACAGATCCAACTAATGAGGCAACTCCATCAATTTTGCCCTCTTTTTCGATGATTTTTTCAAGGCAACTTGCAACAGAATTTTCATCTGTTGCATCGACCAACATATAAGGCTGTTCACACTCTTGGGCTAAAGCTTGTAATTTTTTTTCATCTCTTCCTAGAAGGTATACTCTATCTGCCTTACTTGAAAGAGTTTTTGACAAAGAAGATCCAATTCCCCCAGTAGCTCCGAAAATTGCATAAACTTTTTCCATACGACCTCAACATTTTTTATAATATGCTAATGTTTGTTTCGATTCAATAGAGTGGTCAATTATAGGAAGAGGGTAGTTTGTCTCATACTCTTGAAGGTGCCAATTGTGAATTGTTTTAGCAGTTTCGTCTTTTAGTTCGGGGATCCATTTTTTTATGTATTCGCAATCGGGATCAAATTTAAGCTGTTGTGACCAGGGATTAAAGATTCTAAAATAGGGCTGTGCGTCGCATCCGGTGCTTGCACACCATTGCCAATTCCCATTATTTACAGCCGGATCGTAATCAACTAAGTGAGTTGCAAAGTATTTCTCCCCTTTTCGCCAGTCAATGTGAAGATCTTTCACTAAAAAAGAGGCGACAATCATTCGAACACGATTATGCATGTACCCTGTTTGATTCAGCTGGCGCATTCCTGCATCAATGATCGGAAAGCCTGTTCTGCCCTCACACCAACGGTTAAAGAGCTCGTCATTATCATCCCATTCAAGCTTATCAAATTTTGGATGAAAAGAGGATCTAAATACAAAGGGAAAGTAGTGGCAAATGAGAGAAAAAAAATCACGCCAATAAAGTGATCTAATAAGAGGGTGCTGGTTGCCAAACGCTTTTGCTACAAAATAATAGACTTCTCTTGGCGAAACTGTTGTGAATTTTAAGTGGGGTGATAGGTGAGTTGTCTTTTCTAATGCAGGGAAATCGCGCTCTTTTTCATAGAGTTCAAAATTAGATATCTTATTTAATATCAAGAGGGCCTCTTTTCGTCCCCCTTTAAATGTCTCTACTCTATTTGGTAGAATTCGCTTAAAGATTGAGGAGTTTTCTGCAAAGCTTAATGGGCCTTTAAAATAGTTTTTATGCTCATTTGGCTTTGGATGATTCACCCTAAATTTGCTCCCATTTTTGTAAAATGGAGTAAAGACTGTGTAGGGCTCTTGATTTGCCTTTAAAAGTTCTTCAGGAGGGTGCAAGAGTAGATCATGAAAAGTTTTAAATAAGATCTCATTTTTATTGCAAACATCTTCTATCTTTTGATCGCGCTCTTTACTATATGGTGTATAGTCTGAGTTGACACAAACTAAGTCAATTCCTAACTCAGCTATGCATTTAGATACTGCTACATCAGGGTGTTCATAACAGTAAAAAAGCTTTCCTCCTAAATTGTTTATTGTCTCTTCGAGGTCTTTTAAAGAGTCTAACATAAAATTAAGACAAAAATCGCTTCGATACGGATTTTTTTCTATTTGTTCAGGGGTGAAAATAAAGAGGCAAACAACTTCTTTTGCGTGAGTTAATGCGTAGAGTAGTCCTGTATTATCTACAATTCTTAGGTCTCTACGAAAAATAAAAAGGGCTTTTTGATACATACAAATAGGTTAAATAACAATATAATATGATAAAACTAAAGAGGCAAAATTTGCACTGTTTCTTCCTGTTACAGGAAACCAAATTCCTGCAATGAAACCTGCAGAGTCGCTTTGATTGTATTCAATCGCAGGGGCAAGAGATAAAGAGTCACTCCAGGGAAGTCCATTGATCGCAGGTAGACCAGGACTTAATTCTCCAGCAGTTCCAGAAAACGTGCTTTTAGCAGAGTAGGTGTAGGCTATATCTGTTGCAAAAACCCATTTTTGATTTATGCTAACTTCTAGTCCAAAATCTAAATTTAGCGTCACGCCTTCTTTGATTTTACCATTTGTTCCATATCCGCCACCATACGCGTTAAATCCATGAACATTTATTTTATTATTCGGGATGCTGATATTGCTGCCAAGCCTTGTTGCTATCGGATGAAGCTCAAACCACCAGAAGACTTTGGTCATGTTTAAAGCAATTAGAGTTTGAAACGCACCTTGCCCACTTATATCGAGACCTAGCTTATTCGGATTAAGATGCTGGTATTTTCCAGTAGGAAATGTCTCTCCAATCAGAAGTTTCATTTTTGGAATATAGAGCGTCTCTTTTAATAAAGGAAAACCAAGCTGTATGGGTAAATCTCCAAATCCCTGTCCATATTCACCTTGCGACCATTTAAAATACCCTCCAGGAACAGTTGTAACATCCATCCAATTTGTAATTCCTGCTTGAATAACAATCAGGGGATTTAACACATACGAGTTAGGTACGCCCTTAGATTGCCTTTGGGCATTAAATGCTGCGTAATTAGTTGTGAAGTAAAGATAAGGCTGCAGCATCACTTGTTTGGGGGGAACCATGCTTGCAGAACCAGTGATTAAAGGTCCTGTATACCAAGGGTTAAACATTATTTCTGCAACTTCAAAATCGGTTTGAGCTTTATTGATTTCTAATTGGATCTCTTCAGGTGTTTTCATTGGTGTTCGATCAGTCGTAACCTTCTCATCTGCAAAAATAAGAGAGAAGAAAGAGAGAAAAAGTAGGGAATGGTTTTTAATCATATTGTGTTTTTTAGACCTATTTTATATGTATTGATTTATAAATTAATAGAGTTATTTTATGACCATATCAGGACCAACACCCGATAAACCCACTTATCAATCTGACTTTAAGGAGAGTGTAGAGCTTTTTGAAAAAAGTTTTCAGGGGATGGAAAATTCTAATTTAGATGTTCAGAAAGATAAATTTAAACAAGTTATGAAACAATCTCTTGAGACGATGCAAGAGTCTGCTAATGCAATGTTTAATCAAAAACTTGCCGATTTAAAAGATCATTTGAATAAAGATTTAAACACCTATTTAGAATCTCCTACAGAAGAGAATAAAGAAAGAGTGCAAAACGATATCCAGCGTATTAAAAGCGAAGAAAATTAGTGTTACTATCGTCTCACGCCGCTGTTTTACGTAGACGGAGCTTTTTTAAAACAGATAAAACCTTTTCAATTTGCATTAATTTTTGTTTTACATCAGAAAGAGTTCTTACCTCAATATCAAAATGATAATCTGATTGGGATCTCTTTTCTGTAACAAAAGCTTTGTAATCAGGTGTTACTTCATTAAATTCAATTGATGGAACTCCCAAAGCATCAGAGATTCCTAAGTAAGAAAGACTATCTTCTGTTTGGCTGTTTGCATGACCCTTACCCATGATAGCAATAAATTTTTGGGGGTTTGTCTCTTGCATGATTTTTAAAGCCGCGCTATTCATGCAAACTAGGCGCATATGAAACGGTTGATGTTTTTTTAGAAACATTTTATGGCCTGCATCGTAACTTAGGCTTGTGTCGATACCCACAATTTGGATGTTTTGAGCATGAGCCTCTCTTAACATATTTAAAATTGCAATTGTTTTATTCCTATTTTCTGATCTTATACTTACAACTGTTTCTACTAAAGGAGGTAGCGGGCAGATATTTAAGAGATCTTGAACGAGTGAGTCAAACATGAAATTTTCTAAGAATAGATGAGAAAGACCCATACTTTTTAGTTCCGCCATTTTGTCGGTTAACAATCTGTAGTGGTAAATATCTCCATGAGTTTCTCCGATGCAAATGCCACTATTATGGCTAAGAAGGGTTGTCAAAGCATCCTCATCTGTAAGTCCTTCCAATCGATGAGGCTTTTTAGGTACGGGCAAACTATCTAAATGAGCTTTTGCTAATTTATAATCTTCTTCAACAGCTTCTGGGTCTTTAACAAATCCAGCAGGTCCTATGTCGCCTGCAGATAGTCCAAAGATGTAGACTAAGTTATTAAGTTCTACTATCAGTTCATCTGGAATCCCACATTTGAAAACGGAAGGGCCTGCTCTTAATTGACTTCTTTCCTCTGGCTTAAAATCTAATCTTGTCCATACATTTCTTCTTGGAAAAGGGCAATTCGGATCGTCAAGGTGATTTAGGTGGCGTGGGGGGATTTGTAAACTTTCTGGTAATGAAGTTTTTATGCGTTTTATTGAATCTGTCTTAATAGTTATTTGCTTGAATTTAGCCGGTTGTTGAATCGGCTTAGTAACTTTCTTTACATGAATTGAATCAAAAAAATTCCTAGCTATTATTAGAATGGCTCCTATTACAGGGAAGCAAAGATTAATTGCAAAAATGCGCTCTCCAGCTCTCCAATAGCTTGGTGCATAAGAGATTCCAGATAGAGTAAAAAGAGACAAAGTCAACAAACAACAATCGTGTTTAGCAAATAAAAACATAACGAATATTCTATCTAAAATATTCATTTAAAAATATTTAAATTTTTTTTTGTTTTTATGGTCATTAAGCTGAATTAATGTAGTTAGCGGGTTTTGTTTTTACAAAGATGATCGATTAGCGCATTTTTATAAGTTGTGCCCAAAGGGGCGTGATCTGTTATGTATGCTGTGAATTCAGATCTTTTAGATTCGCAATCTAGAAATTTGATATTGTAATCGGGGTGATTTCTGTATTTTTCGCCGTATCTTTTTGTGATTGAATCTTTTTTTGAGTAAACGTTTTCTGCATTTAGACAGTGTTTCCAAGAAATTGGGTCTGCTGGCGCTAGCGCAAAGACAAGCAGCTGATTTTTTAAGACCTCTTTTTGTTGATCGTTTAATAAGGAGTATCCTAAATTAAAAAGAATCCCAGCTTCGCTATGGGGGATATGAAGCCAGTAAGATTTTGAGGGAAGTGTTTCTAAAGAATCTGCCATAAGGCCTAAAAAAGCGCCTGTATTTTTTGCATGTTGTGTCATCTTTTTTTTATGTATTTGTGATAGGCATCTGATTGAATCTGGTAGCAACCCATTTGAGGGATTGTATATTCCTATAAAAAGGGCATCATTTTGCACAAGATTCATAAAACCTTTTGCGTTTTTTGAAAATTCATACAATGTTGTATTCATTCCATTTTGCGCTGTAAAGAGGTTGATTTCATTTTTGTTATCGGGGCAGATTTCGTTTAGGTGGTCTAAAAGATTTACCCTATTAGTTTCGATTTCACAAGGGGTGTAATTAATTTGGTGGAGAGAGCCGCTAATAATAATTGCATCAACCGGAGTTCCTGAAGTGGTCTCAGATAAAACTGCTTTGCAGAATAAAACTTGAGGCGATCTTCCATGGTAAGAGGGGGTGTTTTCTTGTTTTTGAAAATGGGTAGGTTCAAAGTAAAACCCCCTTTCAGACTCTGAATAGAGTCCAAAGAGATCAATTCTATTTAGGGGTGAGTTTAGTGTATATAAATACCGATTAGGGCTTTCAAAATAGCCGAGAGGATCGGGTGTAAGCCATCTTTTATTTTGAGGGTCATAAAACCTTTTTCCAAAATAGATAAGCCCCTCTTCCTCTCTTTTAGATGAAAACCTCCAAGGGTTTTGTGACATTTCGGAGGTCTGATTTCCAAAAGCATCGTATTCATAGGTTGAAATAATTTGTCCTGTTTTAGAGATGAGAGCTATAACATTTCCCTGAAAGTCGTGTAGAGGTGCATACACTTTTTCTTCAATCTCTATTGCGATTGCAGCGCCGATCTCTTCTTTGACGCCAAGGCCTAACACTTTTAAATCAAGAATTGTGCCAAAAAGGTTTGTTGAGCCTATTTCATATTCTTGATCATAAAAATAAAACCTTGTTCTTATCGAATACTCATTTTGAAAAATCTCTTTTGAGCTGAGTCTAGAGTATGCGTCATAGGAAAAAACAACTTTTTTTCCTGTTTGATCAACGATTGCAACTAACCTTCCCAATCCATCATAAGAGTATAAAAGAGCCTCTTTTAAATTTTTAATTGGATTGCCATTAGCATCATAGACAAATTCAGAGGTAATTTCGCTGTACTCGTTTATCTCTTTTCCTTTTTGATTTCCTATGGAATCAAAATCGTATGCAATTTCATTTTCAAGTCGTAATTGTTTAAGAGAGTCGTAAGCAAACCTCTTTTTGTCAAAAAGAGAGTTTTTTGTCTCAGATACAAGACCTCTTGTATCATAAGTTGTCTCTATTTTATGAAAGGGTGAGAAAAGGGAAATAGGTCTTTCTAATAGATCTAATACAGTTTTAGATTCTCCTAGATGATAGATTAAAAGTTCATTTTGTACATGGCCTGCTTTATCAAAACAGGAGTAGCAATGCTCGTATTTTAACGTCTCATCTTTCAGTATTCGTTTTACTTTTTTTAGATGAGAGCGTTCATACTCATACCCAATTTTAGACCCGTCTGGAAGTGTGAGGGTAGTTTTTCTGCCAAGGTTGTCGTAGCTCCATGATAGAGTAAGATTTTGATTTGTGATCTCTTTAATAAGTTCACCAAAAAGATTGTAGCTTCTTTTAAGAGTTGTTTTATGTACGAGATCTTTGATTTCAATCGGATCTAGATAAACAGTGTAGAGATATTGGTAGTGAATAGTTCCATCAGAACTTGTAAGCTCTATGAGTCTACTCTCTTCATCATAGGTATGAGTGAGGGTAACACCATTTGGAAGCTGTTTTTTAAAAAGTCGTCCAAGTAGATCGTATTCGTAGAGGGTTACTTTTTCATTTTGAAGCTCTTTTGTAACAAGTCCTCTAAAATCGTATTCCCAAAAGAGCTCTATTGTTTTTAAAAATGTTGAGTCTTGATAAATAGAGACAACTTTTCTCGAAAGATTTCCGGATTCGTCGTAGTAGAGTTCATCTTTTGATAACGTATTTCCAAAAGAGTCTTTTTTTTCAATTTTGACTACTCTATCAAGTGCATCAAAGGTCTCAATTGTTTCATTTTTACATGGGTCTACACTTATTTTTGTTTGACCTTCATAGATAAATTTGTGTACGTTTTCATACGGATCTTTATGTTGAATAACTCGTCCTTCAGTGTCGTATGTAATTGTATCAATAGCAGTTCCAGCTGAGGTAACTTTTGAGATTTTTGTTTTTCTGTTTTCTTTATCAAAGGTGTAGCTAATCTGATTTTCGTAATCAAGGTCTTCAAAGATGAGATTTCCCTCATAATCAAAAACCTCCCTTTTTGTAATTCCATCTTTTGTTGTTTTAGTTAAAAAATTTAAAACATCATAGGAATACTCTGTCTCTCTTCCGGCGGTTGATTCTTTAATTTTTCTTCCTAAGTTGTCATAGGTGGTGATTGTTTTAAGCCCTTTTTTATCTGTATATGAGATAACACCAAAAGGGGAGTATTCCCATCTTTCTTCAAAAAAACCACTTTTTTTAAAAGTGATTCTCCCAAAGACATCGTGGGTGTACAAAATCGAGGTGCTATCTGG
>Ga0194129_10001034_pt1 | contig 48427 bp, 37 predicted proteins | sample TA2KigCa35mmetaG_FD_150862 | JGI IMG/M metagenome (GOLD analysis project Ga0194129, IMG submission 150862) | Freshwater microbial communities from Lake Tanganyika, Tanzania - TA2015038 Kigoma Deep Cast 35m | ecosystem: Environmental > Aquatic > Freshwater > Lake | place: Tanzania: Lake...
AAGTTCGTCGTGTTTCCATGTCAGAGGAAAGAGGGGTTATTTTTAGCTTCTCTTTCTCTGATAAAAACATCTTAACATTTAGCTCCCTAAAAGTTGCATTTGTAACTTGAATTTAAGTGGCTTAAAATCATACTTACCTAAATTTTCACTTTGGTATTGGCCCATTTACGACCTTCAGCAAAGAGAATTGATTATGACCTACTACATGCGGAATGTTTACATCCCGCAAATGCAGGCCCTGGCTCAGCTATTCCCAGAAGTGCCTTTGTTCGCTAAAACCGCCAAACGCTGGAAAAGACAGAACAACCCCTTTAATCGGCTTCTTGTTCAATGTATGTATCGAGTTCAACCGCGGTTGCATAAATGGATTAAGAATCCAAAGCCGATCTAAAAACCCCATTTAGGCGCTGAACGGTTTTGAGCCACGAGCCGCGGCAGGGATTGAACAGGCTAGCCCGCAAGGACAGTCCATTCTGCGCTATTTCATGGGCTTGCGCTTTTTCTGTTCTTTATTGCCCAACAAGCAATGAGGCCTATGGATGAAGCCTAAACCTCAATCAGGCTCCATTGTATATCCCGGTCAACATTTCCTGAACTTACCATCAATATGCGTCCCGCAGAAACCATAGGAAAATCCAACCAGGCTTTCGCCTTTTCCAACACCTCATTGTGGCGCCCTTGCGAACTGGAATGAAATACAAACAAGCGCACCTGCGCCCGCTGAACAGCAAGTTGAAGCAGCCGTTTTCTCAAAATTTCATCGGGGGTTTCCCACACCAGTTGACATGCCAAAGCCTGCCCATCAAAATCGCTCAAGTCTGCCTGACGGCAGCGCAGCCAGCTCAAATCTGAAAGCCAGGCTCCGCCATGAAGTTCGCTTGCAACCCTGTATCCCATTTGCACTCCCAAATCTCCTAGCCCATTCAAAAAGGCTTGAACCCAGGTTTCTCGGCTTTTATTGTATTGCTTATGCACCTCGCGCGCACGCTGAAGCACACCATTTTCCTCAAATCGAATGGAAATCATAGGCTAAATGTATCGATTTTCATCGTTTTGGGTTGCTTCATTTTTTATTTTTTGGGGCCCTTTCCGGCTTTCCGCTGTAGTCAAGGGCGCAGCAGCGGGGACTGGCTAGGGCCTGCGGGGGCTCCCGGTGGTCGCCTCCGCTGCCCTGCCAGTCCTGCCGCTGCTGCACCCTTGCCTGCCGCTGCAATCCGGGGGCCGGGCCTCTTCGTTCTTTGCAGTCTTCTGCTCAAATTTAGGTTACCTTTAAGCTATGCTCAGTTTACGTCCCGAAGGATTGTATTGCGAACGGGGAGATTTTTACATTGACCCCTGGAGGCCGGTGGCAAGGGCTGTTATTACCCATGCCCATGCCGACCATGCCCGCCGAGGAATGGGAAGTTATTTGGCTCCCTTCTTCTCAAAAAACGTTCTTAAACTAAGGCTAGGTAAAAACATACACCTTGACACCTTGGCCTTTAATCAAAAACACTACATCCGTGGAATGGCTTTGTCCTTTCACCCTGCAGGGCATATTCCCGGATCGGCCCAGGTTCGTTTGGAGTTTCAAGGAGAAGTTTGGGTGGTGAGTGGCGATTACAAGGTACGGCCTGACGGGCTTAGCCATGCATTCGAACCCTTGGCTTGCCATACCTTTATTACCGAAAGCACCTTTGGCCTGCCCCTTTTTCAGTTTCCAGAGCAAAACACGGTTTTTGACCAAATGGAAGCCTGGTATCAGCGTTGCACCTTGGCAGGTGATTTACCTGTGGTTTTGGCTTATTCCCTGGGAAAAGCCCAGAGGGTATTTTTGGGTCTGCATAAAAAAGGCATACCGGTTGTGCTTCATTCCTCCGTTTGGGAAACCCACGAAGCTCTGCGTAAAAATGGATTTGGTCTGCCTGAAGCTAAACGATGGTATGCCCGAACCCATTCGAATGAATTACCGGTGCTGATTGCCCCGCCAGGAGCAGCGCGCGGTGGTGCTTTCCTGCCTAAACGACCTCACCAATTGGCCGCTGCTTCGGGCTGGATGCATTTACGGGGTATGCGGCGCAGAGCAGGGTACGAAATGGGCTTTGTGCTTTCAGACCATGCCGATTGGAATGGTCTTTTGTACGCGATTCATGAATCAAAGGCCGAGCAGGTTTGGATTACCCACGGCTATTCCGATGCATTGAGCCGGCATTTGCGCGAAAATGGACTTAAGGCCCAAACCCTGGAAACCCATTTTGGACAACTTGATGACGAAAACGAATGAAGGATTTTGTTGATTTGTACCATAGGTTAGATGCGACTTCGGGACAGAAGGCAAAGGTTGATTTGCTGGCTTCCTTTTTTGAAAAAAATGCAAATTCCGATGGCTTGTGGGCCTTGGCTCTGCTTAGTGGTCAACTTGGCGGACGAAGGCTTAACAGCTCTGTTTTAAAGCAGCTTTCTATGCAACAGGCGGGGTTAAGCGAGTGGATGTTTGCTGAATGCTATAGCGTGGCGGGCGATTTGGCTGAAACCCTAACCCATTTGTTTCCTGAACACGAGCTAAAGCCACTATGGGGAAGTTTGACCGAATGGATGAAGGCCATTGATGAACAGCGGGGTACAAAGCCCGATCAACAGCAAGCCTTTGTGCTTGAAGCTTGGAAAAGCATGCCCCATGCCACCCGATTCGTGTTTAACAAACTCATTACCGGCGGATTCAGGGTTGGGGTGGCAAAGGGACTTTTGGTTCAAGCATTATCTAGGGTTGCCGGTCAAGATTCAGAGCAGATTCAGTACCGACTTACGGGCCAATGGAATCCCAATACCACATCATGGCAGGAATTGCTTTTAGACAACAACAACCTGGCCGACATCAGCAAGCCTTACCCCTTCTTTTTAGCGCATCCTTATTCCCCGGATGTTCCAGAGGAAAATCCAACAGATTGGCAAGTAGAATGGAAATGGGACGGGATTCGATGCCAATGGGTGTGCAGAAATGGGCATTCGTTTTTGTGGAGCCGGGGCGAAGAACTTATTACCGATGCTTTTCCCGAACTCGCCGATGGGGCCTTGCCCATAGATGGAGACTGGGTTTTGGACGGGGAATTGTTGCCCGGAATGCCAGGAGCATGGAAACCATTTTCAGAATTGCAACGCAGGCTAAACAGAAAAAGGCTTAGTGCAAGGGTGTTGAAAGAGGTTCCCGTGGGCTTTATGGCCTACGATATTTTGGAATGGCAAAGGCAAGACATTCGCATGTGGCCCTTAAGGGAACGAAGGGCCTTGCTTGAAGAAAAATTGACAGAATGGCCACGAATTGGCTTGTCGCCAGCTTGGATTGGCGATGTAAACCTTTGGGTTCAAAAGCGACAGGAAGCCCTTCAACAAGGGGCAGAAGGAATCATGATTAAGCGGTTGGATTCTACCTACGGAGTGGGTAGAAAACGCGGCGATTGGTGGAAATGGAAGGTAGAACCCCGAAGCTTTGATGCCGTTTTAACCTACGCACAACGAGGCCATGGAAACAGGGCAAATTTGTTCACCGATTTTACCTTTGGGGTTTGGGATAACGGAGAACTGCTTACCGTAGCAAAGGCCTACAGTGGCCTAAACGCATCTGAATTGGCTGAGTTGAGTCGTTTTGTTAGCAAGCATTCCCTGGATTCCTTTGGACCGGTGCGCCGGGTCGAGCCCTTGTTGGTGTTTGAAATTGGCTTTGATGGGATTCAGAAGAGCAAGCGGCACAAAAGTGGAATTGCCTTGCGTTTTCCACGTATTTTTAGGTGGAGACGCGACAAAAGGCCGGAACAAGCAGACAGCCTTAATGCCTTACGCTCGATGATTGAGGACGCCCGCGCCCCCGATTGAACCGGCAGGCGACGAAGCCAAACCGGCATTGGCAGCGCGCCGAGGAGGCGAAGGTGTGAGCCACCGCAGGCGCAGCTGACAACCGGTTTGGCAAGCCGACTACAGGTGAAAGCGGGAATAGGCGCCCCCAAAAAAATCATTCAACCCCATTTAAAAAATCCAAGACAAGCGTATAAAAGGCCTCGGGCTGATCGGCATGAAGCCAGTGCCCCGCAGCCCTCAAAGTTTGAAGTTTAGCCTGTGGAAAGTGTGCCTGTATCAATGGTTCAGAATCCATCGGAATGTAGCTGCTCAGCTCTCCGCGCACAAAGAGAGCCGGGCCCTTGAACTGAGCTTCAGAAGGCAATGGCTTACCTACTTGTTCGATGTTCTTGGCCAAGGTATCAAGGTTTAACCTCCATGCCAGGGTGCTGCCCTCCCAATACAGATTTTTTAGTAAAAAAAGCCGAGTCCCTGCATCCAATCCACTACTTGCGAACGCCGCTTCTGCGTCTTTGCGTTGCGAAAACTGCGCAGGATTCAGCTGCTGCATAGCCAATAAAATGGAAGCATGGTGCATGGGATAGGCCCAAGGGCCTATATCGGCAACCAGCAAAGAGCGAACCGAGTTGGGAGCCATACAAGCCAAGGTCATTGCAGCCTTGCCTCCCATAGAATGCCCCAAAATATGGGCCGAAGATAGGGCATGCTGGCCCATGTAATCAAGCAAATCCTGAGCCATTTCTGAGTAGGAATGCGTTAAAAAATGGGGGGAGCGGCCGTGGTTACGCAAATCGATAAGGTGCACTTGAAACTCGGTTGCCCAGCGTTTGCCAAGGCTTGACCAGTTGTCGGCCGAGCCAAATAAACCATGCAAAACAAAAAGGGCCGGGCCCTGGCCATGAACCGTTGAGTGCAGCATATCAATAGGTCAAAGGTTGGCAAAGTCGGCGGTACATACCTATGGTATTTTTTAAACCAAAGTCCAAGCAATCGGCCACAAGGGCATGACCAATAGATACCTCTTGAAGGCCTGCCAAGTGCTGAACCAAATATCCCAGATTTTGAAGGCTCAGGTCGTGGCCGGCGTTGATGCCCAGCCCAGCTGCCTGGGCGGCCTTCGAAGCCTCAATGTACGGTTTGATGGCCTGGGCCGGATTTGTTGGATACTGTGCCGCGAAGGCCTCCGTGTAAAGTTCAATTCGGTCGGCGCCTGTTCGGGCAACCGCTTCCATAGCCTTAGGGTTTGGATCCATGAAAATGGAAACGCGGCAACCGAATGATTTTAATTCAGAAACCACATCAGAAAGAAGCTGTTGATGCTCCACCACGTTCCATCCTGCATTGCTGGTAAGTACGTTCGGGAGATCTGGCACCAGGGTTGCCTGCGCCGGCCGAACCCGCCTAAGCAAATCCAAGTAATCGGCCGAAGGATATCCTTCAATATTAAATTCGGTGCGAATGGCCGACGCAAGTTCCAGAACGTCGGAATTTCGGATGTGCCGTTGGTCGGGGCGAGGATGCACGGTAATGCCATTGGCGCCAAATTGTTCTGCTTTCAATGCGAATTCAACCACATTCGGAACCTGGCCTCCCCTTGCGTTGCGCAGGGTAGCCACTTTATTCACATTAACACTGAGTTGAACCATAGGTTTGGATTTGTACCCGATTTGACTGCGGTCAAAAATACGCTTCTTTCCTAAACAAGTTCAGGGTTTAATGGGTTCAAAGTAGGTAATGCACACCAAAAAGAACGAAGAAATCGTAAAATTGCACAGGAAACCACCGGTGGGTATCTTGGATTTTGCATCTTTGCCAAGCTAGCATACGTATTGTTTTATTTTATCGTTTATAAAATATGATGATGGCCCGCGATTTAGTGCTTGACGACATCCCTCCGCTAAAAACCAGCGATACGGGGCTGAAGGCCCTTGCCTGGATGGAAGAGTTTAAGGTAAGCCATCTGCCAATCATCAACCATGAGGATTACCTTGGGCTGATTACCGAGGAAGACATTTACCAAAACAACAAGCCAGAGGAGCCATTGGGATCTCATGGATTGTCTTTGCAGAAGCCATTTGTGAGCGCAGAAGACCATTTTCTGGAGGTCATTCGCTGGTTTCAGGAATGGGAACTTACGGTATTGCCTGTGCTTGACAATCAAGGGAAATACATGGGCTGCATTACCTTGTCGAACTTAATGCAAGGCATGGCACAGCTGAAAGGCGTGAATGAACCGGGAGCGGTTTTGGTGCTTCAGGTGTTGGACCGCGATTACTCGATGGGGCAAATGGCTCAGTTGGTAGAAAGCAACGACGCTAAAATCATCAGCGTAAGCATAATGGGTATTCCAAACAGCTCGGAGTTAGAGGTGCATTTAAAAATAAACAGAACCGATTTAAGTGCCATAATCGCCACTTTTGTACGGTACAATTACACCATAGCCGGCACCTTTCATGCCCAACGCGACAACAACATGGATGACCGTTTTGGCTTGCTGATGCGTTATTTGGATATGGATTGAGGGCCTAGGAAATGACCCGAATCCAAATTCGCGCTTTTTATTCCTCGAGCTTGACCCTCGATATGTATTGCGGTGCAGGTATGGCTATCGGCGCTTTTTGATTCCACTCTGTTTCCTTTTGAATCGTAAAAGTGAGTTGTGGCCGGGCGGTTCGATGCATAACCCGGACCGTTTAGCCAGGAATGCACGAAAAAAAGGCAGTCGTAACTTCAGCGGCGCAAATCAATTGAGAAGAATCATTCGTGCATTCGTGGCTAGCCTGTCCCGATGCGGGTTTTGTGTCTAGGTTGCCTCGCCGAACTGAACCACGTTTGGCTGTTGATGCCTTCCCAAGGCCAGTAGGAAAATATGGGGTTAGGCTTGGGGTATATGGGGTTTTAGCTAGGTATGCACGAATGGTTGGGGTTGTGGCTGAAGCCACCCATGTAAGAAAATATGGGGCTAGGCTTTGGGGGTATGGGGTTTTAGCCAGGAATGCACGAATGGTTGGGGTTGTGGCTGAAGCCACCCAAGAAATAAGGTAGAATAGGCTTGCTCGGCCTAAGCCCCAAAAGAAATCCGTAAAGAATAATCCTTTAACGGATTAAATTCACATTGGCCACCCTGGTTTTCCAGCGTTTTTCCTTAGCATCAAAGTAGCGCACAGCCAAAGTATAAACGCCTTCCATGCAAGGTTCGTTCATGTAATTGCCGTCCCACCACTGATTAAAGTTCTTGGCGGTAAAGAGCAATTCTCCCCATCGATCATAAATGGAGAAGGTTCCTTCGGTTATGGTGCTGTTGTGGTAAACCTTAAACACCTCGTTGAGTCCGTCGCCGTTCACGGTAAAGGCATTGGGAATCCAAAGTGCTTCGTCGTCTAGGTTAGATGGAGGGGGCGGCGGGTCGATTGGGTCGTCGGGTTTGCGCACAAAATGAGCAACAACCGTATCTGTTTCGCCAAAGGTAAGGAAGGCTTGGTCGGCCGAAGAATCAGGGACCATACTGTGGTGGAAAATTTCCCAATAATCAAACAGATATCCTGCCACGGGCAAACCTTCTAAATTTAAAACATTACCTGCAATTTGGGTTTGAGTGATTGGATACACGGGCAAAATCGAACCATTGCTGCGGATGCTTCCACTTAAGGGTGGGCTAACATCGTAGGTTATGGTTAATGAATCGGTGCGGACAAAAATGGCCACAATGCTATCGGCTTGCATCAAGGTAAACGAAGCTGGATTTACCGTAGAATCTGGAAGCAAGGTATGGTTAAAGAGTTCCCAATGTGAAAAGTTCCAGCCCACTTTGGCGGTTGCAGTCATGTTGGCCTGTAGGTTGCCGAACCAGCTTTGAGACCAAGGATAATTTGCCTGTTGAACCCCATTAAAATTTACATCGCCAGAGTTTGGAGGCCACACATTAATAACCACAGGGTGGGGACCATCGACATCATAGCAATCTTCCAGTCCTTGCTCAATCACTTGGCAGCGTCCGGTAATTTGATTCCGCAGAAACAGCAAGTTGTTTTGCCAGTCGCTGACGCTTCCACCCCAGCGAGCAACATGCTTAGGCATTTCAACCGCTAAGATGTTGACGATGGAATCCAAGTGGGTTAAGACATTTGGGCAGGACAGGCCGCCGGCAGAGAGCTGTTGGTAGCGGTTCAAATAAGCGGCCTTGAAGCCTGGATTTTGCATGAGTTTACTAAAAATCACCATATGGCCTATGTCTGGGCCAGAATTTTGGAACATGTTGTCGTATTCGCAGGGATCGGCATTGTAACCTGTGGTGGGTAGGCCGGTATAGTTGTGGCCTAAGTTAAAAATGTTGTCTTGGTCCCACAACGCATAGCGCCAGGGCACCCCGTTGCCTCCATTTCCTTTCCACCACATGGTATTCCAATTGAGCCAATCGGAATTGACAGACCAAGTATTGATTATCATGTAATCAATAACATTGCTCAAGTCCATTTGGGCGGCCACATTTTGGTAGTTGGCAGGCACCACCATTGAATTGGCGGTTACGTAATTGTAAAGGTTGTTCCAATCGGCGGGCGATCCGTATCGAACGTTTAATCCACCCCAAAAACTTAAGAAATCCAGGTCCTTTTTTTCTTGGCCATGGTAAAATTTAGTGTAATCGGGGTCGTTTACTTTTTCCCGGCATTCATAAATACCCCAGTAGGCTCCGTTTATAAATACAATGCAATGTTCAAGGCGGCGAAGGTCAACATTCATTCCGATTTTTTCAGCCAAGCTTTGAACAAAGGCATCGCGCAAATGGCAACCACCATTGCCCCAGGTAAAAGGATAGTTGTCGGAGGCTCCAGCCTTGAACATAATTCTTTGATAATCGGGTCGAGGGCTAGTATGGAAAATGGGATAATTCATTTCTTGGTCGTACCCACACTCGTCTTTGGTTATAAAATCAATTCCTTTTTGAGGGAAGGCCCAGGAGTCGTTTCCGTGCTTGTTTACTTCGCCGTACGATTCAAACAAAAACTGCTGATTGGCTCCGAAGTATTCCAAATGAGAAAAAATTCGGAGGCTTCCGTTTGCAAAAATTGCACTGAAATCGGACGAAGAAAGGCTTACAACAGGCAGGCTGAAGTTTTCATTGATAAAATACGTGTTGGTGCTGACCCAGCTGGGCAAAAAACCTGGTTGGGTGGAAAAGGCCCTGGCCCGGATAACGGTGGTGGCGGCAACCGAAATAGGACCTGCATACAAAGTAGAGGCAGGGGTAGGTTCTGAGCCGTTTGTGGTGTACCGTATTTCGGCGGTCGGGTCAATGCATGCCAAGGCAATGGATTGAGTGCTGGTATAAAATCCATGCGGCACATTGACGGTAATGGGCGGCATGTAGTTTGTAAAGGCCCCAGTATTGGTTGCGTTTGGGCTAGGATTGGAAAAAAAGCCCCAGGTTGCGGCCCCATCGGTACTGCGTCCGGCCGAGTGATTTCGGGCGGCCTTTTGAATAGCTACCTGATCAATGGGCGTGCCCATTATATCGCTAAGCACCACAAATTCAGGATTTTCGCTCTGCCTTAACTTAAAACTAGTATGGTATGGGGGGGTATTGGTGATGTTGAGGTCTGAGGCAAAAACCAAAAAGTAGCCACCTGCAGGAACAGTTGCCGCAGGAATTTGCCATTTTAAAGGATTGGCGGGGTTATCGCTTAAAAACAATCCTGTTGTACCCACAGGAGCTCCGGTGGGATTGTAGAGTTCAATCCAGTCCTCATAATCTCCAAATTGGTCGGCATAGTCGTTGTAGTTAGAGCAAGAATACTCGTTGATAACCAATTGCGCCGAAATAGGCCCGCCCCCAAATCCAAACAAAATAAAAAACAGGTATAGAAGGTGTTTCATCGGGGCAGATGCATTAATCGTTGGCATGAAATTTTTCCTGAGACCGACAGCAATTTTATAAGGTAAGGACCTGGAGCTAAAAATTCTAGGTTTAATTTAAGACCTTCGCTCGTCTCAAAATGCTGCATGCAAACGCGGCCTTCGGTGTCCAATACCTCAACAAGAGTAAATGGGCGTGGAAGAACAACATATCGGCTTGAAGGATTGGGGAAAATTTGCGCGGGTTCGGCTTCTGATTCCGAGAATCCCATCAAGCAATTCTCGGGCACCAGGTAGCCTGGCGAGCCCCCAAGGCAGCCATATCCCCAATAAGCTGCACTGTTCACGTCCCAGTGGGGCAATGGATTTCTTGGCGCTTCCAGGGTATATCCGTTTCCATCGGGTTCGTTGGGCCAAGGCGCATAATCCAAATAATGCATGGAATAAATCAGCTTATCGGCGGCATTATAGACTCGAATGGCATCGCCAGTTCCCGAGAAGCTGAAGGGCAAGGGGCCAATTTTGTTGGCAATTCCAGGGTTCTCTTGGTTGAACAAAGTAAGGTCCGCGTACAAAACCAAAAAACCATCTGGGGAAATAATGGTGCCAGGAGGGATTTTATACAGGTTGGTGTTTTTTTCGTCACGAACATAAAACCCACTTACGTCCCTGGGGCTGCTGCTTAAATTACGTAGCTCGAACCAATCTCCGGCATCGTTCCCGAGGGGGCTTTTGTAATTCACCTCGCTAACAATTAAGGTTTCGTTTGTACAGGGTTGATAAGCTTGGCCTGGGGAGCCCAAAACGCAGCCAATCCGCCAACTGTTTGGGTTGTTGGGGTCGGCGGAAGTACTTAGAAGTTCCAAGGTTCTTCCCAGTCCGTCTGCCCCCATATTCCATGGGGTAGAGTCGCTGTATGTTACCTGAATAAGCAGCTGATTTGTAGGGCTAAAAATCTGAATTTGGTCGGTGTTGTTGTTTAACCCAAAGCCCATGGGCCCCACTTTATTGGGAATAGAATAATGATTGTTAAATCTTTGCGTGTCGGCCACAAAAACCAAATAGCCCCCAGCCGCTATAGAAGTTCCGGGGGGGACAATATATAAATTCAGGGGGTCTGAATCTTTGATTTTATATCCACTAAGGTCAATTGGACTGCCCCCCGGGTTAAACACCTCGAACCAATCCCCGGTACTAAGGGTTGAATCGCTGTTGTAATTTATTTCAGTGATGTGCAGTGCTTGACCTTGAAGGGTTCCTTTGTTTAAAAGGAAGAACAAAAAAGGCAAAAAGAAAAAAGATCGGAATTTCAACATAGGTGGACCTGAAACAGAGTTCTAAGTTAATATTTTCTTAACGTTGGGCAGTTGATTTGAAAAGAAAGGGAATAAATAATTAACTGGATTTAAGAAAAATTGAAGATGTGGGTTCTTTTCTGCCCGAATGAAAAGTCCTACCTTGCAGGCTTAAAATAAAAGCTATGTCGTTTTTCCGAAAAACAGTGTTCGGTTTACTCGCCTGCATGACATTAGGTTCTGTCGCCTTTTCACAATCCAAAATTTCGTTTGTAGAATACGATTTGCCTAATGGGCTTCACGTTATTTTGCACAAAGACAACAGCACCCCAATTGTAGCTGTTTCTGTTCTTTACCATGTGGGTTCAAAAAACGAAGACACTTCTAGAACAGGATTTGCCCACTTTTTCGAACACCTTTTGTTTGAGGGTTCAGAAAATATAGGCCGGGGTGAATTTGATAAGTACATTCAAAAGGCGGGCGGGGCAAACAACGCGAACACCTCGCAAGACCGCACCTTTTATTACGAAGTGCTATCTTCGAATCAATTGGAATTGGGTTTGTGGCTGGAAAGCGAGCGCATGCTTCATGCCAAAATCGAAAACATTGGCGTTGAAACGCAACGCGAGGTTGTAAAGGAAGAAAAGCGGCAGCGGGTTGACAACCAGCCTTATGGTTCTTTATTGGAAGAGGTATTTAAGCGGGCTTACAAGAAGCACCCTTACCGCTGGGTTCCGATTGGCTCAATGGAGCACCTGAACGCCGCCAAGTTAGACGAGTTCATGGAGTTTTACCGCACCTTTTATGTGCCTCAAAACGCCACATTGTCGATTGCTGGCGATTTAGACATTGAAAAAACCAAGGTTTTAATTGAAAAGTACTTTGGTTCTATTCCCAAAGGGAAACGCGAAATTCCTCGGCCCAAGGTTGTTGAGCCACCCTTAGGCAAAGAGATTCGCGATACCGTTTTCGACAAAATACAGCTTCCGGCAGTGGTTCAAGCGTACCGCATTCCAGCCCAAGGAACACCCGATTATTATGCTCTTCAGGTTTTAACCACCTTGTTGTCGAGCGGCGGCAGTTCTCGGTACAACCGTTCTATTGTTTATGAACAGCAAAAAGCCGTAGCCACCTTTGCTTTTCCTTTCCCTTTGGAAGATCCAGGGGTATTTATTGCTTTGGGCATTTGCAATCAAGAAACGGGGCCAGCCGAACTTGAAAAGGCCATGGATGCAGAGGCAGAGCGGGTTAAAAAGGAGCCCATCACAGAAGCAGAAAAAACCAAAGTGATTAACCAAATCGAGACCTCGTTTATTGAACAAAACCAGCAGGTGGCTGGCATTGCCGAAAATCTGGCCAACTACCATGTGTACTATGGAGATGCCAACCTGATCAATACCGAGATGGAGCGATATAGGGCCGTTACTTCGGCTGATATTTTGCGTGTAGCCAACCAATACCTGGTTAAAGAAAACCGGGTTGTTTTGTATTACTTACCTCAAGCTTCGAATTAAGATTAGTCCCATGAAAAAAGCCACGCTTTTCCTTATAGCCTTTTCAGTTCTGGCCTTTGCATTGCCAGCCACGGCGCAGCTTGACCGCAGTAAGGCTCCAGCAGCCGGACCTGCACCTAAAATTCAATTAGGAAGCTATCAATCTTTCAAATTAAAAAATGGGCTGCGCGTTTTTGTTGTTGAAAACCACAAATTGCCCGTGCTTACCTTTTCATTGCAGGTTGAAATGGACCCTATTCTAGAAGGAGACAAATCGGGCACCTCCGATTTGTTCAATTCTATGATTATGTCGGGTACCACCAAAAGAACCAAGGTTGAATTGGACGAAAAGATTGACATGTTGGGCGCCAGCATTCAGGCTGGAGCCGGATTCGCCTTTGCTTCTGGACTTTCGCGCAATAAAAAAGAAATGCTCGACCTGATGGCCGAGGTGGTAACTATGCCTTCTTTTCCAGAATCAGAATTGGATCGCATAAAAAAGGAGGCCTTGTCAGGTCTTGCCTCCCAGCAAGACGATCCCGGCCAAATTGCCAGCAACATTGCCGGTGTTGCCAATTTTGGCGACAAGCACCCCTACGGTGAAGTTACCGACAAAAAAACCATTGAGGCCGTTACGCTGCAAGACATTCGCAATATGTACACTCAAGTGTTTAGCCCAAAATCTTCGTATTTGGCCATTGTGGGTGACATTACCTTGGAAGAGGCAAAAGCGTTAACGGAGGAAGCCTTTGGAAAATGGGCAGGAGAAAAATTGCCCAGCCGGAAGTTTCCTGATTCCCAAGCTCCGCAATCCTCACAGGTATTCATGTACGACCGGGGCAACAGTGTGCAAAGTTCCATTCGTTTGACCTATCCCATTGATTTAAAACCCGGCGCTCCAGATGCCATTGCTGTTCGTGTTATGGCAAATATTTTAGGTGGGGGCATGAGTGGACGCTTGTTTAAAAACCTGCGCGAAACCCATGGATATACCTATGGTTCTTACGCTTCCATATCGCCTGACCCACTTAAAGGAACCTTTACCATTACCGCCGAAGTGCGGAATTCTGTCACCGATTCTGCCGTATATCAAATGGTGGCCGAAATGAATCGAATAGTAAGCGAGCCTATTTCAATGGAAGAAATTGACCGCACCAAAGCCGAAATTACGGGTGCTTTTGCGCGCTCACTAGAAGACCCCGGCACCATTGCCCGTTTTGCCATCAACATAGAACGCTACAAACTGCCTGCAACTTATTATCAGGACTACCTAACCACCCTAGCCAATTTAACCCAAGAAGACATTCAGAATGCGGCCCAAAACTATGTTAAGCCCTTTGGCTATAACCTGGTTGTAGTTGGTCGCCGCGATAGCACTGAAGCCGGTTTATTGCCTTACGATGCCGATGGTAAAATTTCATTTTTCGATGCCTTTGGTCGCAAAGCAGGAAGTTTAGCTCCAGCTCCCGAAGGAGTAACCGCTCAAACGGTGATTGACCGCTTTGTTCAAGTGAGTGGTGGAAAAGAAAACATCAACAACATCAAATCGTTTTCCCAAAAAGGAGAAGCCTCCATACAAGGGTTTACCCTAGAGATGGAAACCGACTTTAAAGGCCCCGACAAAGGGAGAATGGTACTAAAACAAATGGGGCAGGTGGCCCAAAAAGTAGTAGTGAACGGCAAAAAGGGCAGCACGGTTGACCCCAGTGGAGAAAAGCCCATGGACGAAAACGACATCAAAGAAACCCTAGCTCAATTGAATCCGGTTTTAGAAGCGGTGTATGCCAATTACGGATATACCGTGGAACTGCAGGGCTTGCTTTTAATTGATGGGGAGCGTTGCTATCAAATGAAGTTTGTTGGACCATCGGGAAGTGTAGATACCCGTTGGTACAGCGAAGAAAACGGCGTATTGATTAAATCGAACGGAGCTATGGGTTCAACCGTATATTCGCGGTATCAGCCCGTTAATGGTGTTATGCTGCCTCATCAGCTTGATGTAACCGAGCAAGGAATGTCGTTGACCTTTATTTTAAAGGAAATCAAGGTTAACCACAACCTAGAGAACAGCCTTTTCGATTCGAAATAAGTTGCCGTCTCTTTTAGCCGTAAACCGCCCCGAGGCGTTCTGCGGCAGGGATTGACGAGGCTACCCCGCAAGGGTGCCGAAGCCTGGCCCGCTAGGTGCGGAGGCGACTTCAGGAGCCCCCGCAAACCAGCTGGGCCAGGCTTTCGGTAACCGCGGAGTAGCCCGGAAAGCCCGGCTGCCGCCCCCAAAAAAAACAACCTGTCCATGAACAAGTTCGGGCTTTTTGCATTCTAAGATAATGGAGAACGTTCAGCGACTGTTTTGGTTTCGCCGCGACCTGCGTCTGCACGACAACCGAGGCCTTTTTGAAGCACTTAGCCGCGGCGGAACGCTGCCTGTGTTTGTTTTCGACGTTCAGATTCTGCAGAAACTGCAAGACAAAACAGACCGAAGGGTGCAGTACCTACACCAACGGCTTTTAAGCCTTAGCCAAGAAATTGAAGCGCAGGGCGGGCGGTTGCAGGTGTTTTACGGTGAGCCCTTGCAGGTTTGGGCAAAATTGGCCGAGACCTACACGCCCGCTGAAGTCATTGCGAACGAAGATTATGAGCCCTATGCTCGGACCCGCGACGCGGCGGTAGCCGCGATGTTGAACGAAAAAGGCATTGCATTTCATACCTTCAAAGACCATGTTCTGTGCGCACCCGAGGAAATTCGGTCGGGTTCCGGTGGGTCTTACTCGGTTTATACCCCCTACAGCCGGGTGTGGTTGGAGCGGGCGGCGCGGGAATCGGAACACCGCAGTTTCCCTTCAGAAAAGCTGCCAACGGGCTGGGCTAAAGAGCAAACGGCCGCGGAAATGCCTTCGTTGAACCACATGGGATTTGAGCAGAGTTCCTTTGTATATCCAAAAACACAGGTGCCAGACCAAACTTTAAAAGCCTATGCCGAAACCCGCAACCTGCCATCTTTAGATTCCACCAGCAAATTGGGCCTGCATTTGCGGTTTGGCAGCATTTCGGTGCGCGAATTGTACCGGCAGGCAGTGCAGCACAGCGAAACCTTTGTCAAGGAATTGGCTTGGAGGGAGTTTTTTATGCATGTTATGTGGCACCACCCCCGAGTGGTCGATAGGGCCTACAAACCGGCCTACGATGCCATTCCCTGGTTAAACCGAGAGGAAGACATAGAACGTTGGTGCGCTGGGCAAACGGGCTATCCCATTGTAGATGCTGGAATGCGGGAACTGCTGGCCACCGGTTTTATGCACAACCGGGTGCGTATGGTGGTGGCGGGATTTTTGGTGAAGCATTTGCTGGTAGATTGGAGGATTGGCGAGGCTTGGTTTGCTCGGCATTTATTGGATTTTGAGTTGGCGAGCAACAACGGGAACTGGCAGTGGGCAGCGGGAACGGGCTGCGATGCGGCTCCGTACTTCAGGGTATTTAATCCGAGCACCCAGGCCGAGAAATTTGATGCGAAGGGCGAGTACATTCGACGTTGGGTTCCTGAAATTGACGGTTTTGGGTATCCGCAACCGATGGTTGAGCATGCGATGGCGCGCAACCGGGCGATTGAAACCTATAAAAAAGCCTTGGCGGGAGCATAGGGCAGACCCTTCAAAAACGGTTTTTAATTTGCAGGATTTGGGGCGGCAGCCGGGCTTTCCGCACTACTCCGCAGACCGAAAACGGGCCAGCCCTTGCTCGGCAGTAGCTCCCAAGGTCGCTCTGCCACCCAAGGGTTGGCAGCCGTTTCGTCCTTTGCGGGGTAGTTGCGTCAATCCCTGCCGCGGCTCATGGCGTTTGCGTGGTTGTGGCAGGCCTGAGCGCCTACTATATGGAAGATCAATATAGAACCGCTGTTTTACGGGTTCCGTACTGAATTTTAAGGGCATCAACGTCGCGAAGGGCTTCCTTAATGTCGGTAATAATACCGGTAGAGATTTCTTCGTCGGCCTTAATTGAAACGAAAGCCTTTTTTCTATCGGCTTCGGGCAAGCGATTCATTTCTTCTAAAACAAAAGGGCCCACGTCTTTAACATCGGCAATAACGTCGTTCAGCTGCATGCGTGGTGCAGAGCCATACAGGTTTGCCTTGGTTGGCTGCCCTACGTACACCGAAATGATTTTATTGCGGTCTTCAGAAGCAATTTTAACCGATTGGGTTGCGCCAGGTTTGGTTACCTTCACTTGAAGGGTAACCTCGCGCATACGGGTTGCCACCATAAAAAAGAACAAAAGCATAAATACGATATCGGGAAGGGAAGCGGTATTAATACCGGGGGCATCGCCTGAACCACCTTTTTTCCTAAACTTAGACATGCTTATTTCGATTTAATAGGTTCAGCCTCAGAAATGGCCATGGGAATGGCTTTTTGAATGGCTTGCATTTTGGTGTTGGCCTCCTCTTGAATATCGTCGGTTTGTCCTTTGGCCGCCAATTCTGAAAGTTCATCGTACGACTTCCCAAATTTTTCTTTTGCCAACTCGTTCCGCAATTCATTAAAAGCTTGAGTAAGTACATCCTGAACCTCAATGTAGGTTTTGTACGTGGTCAAGCGGTCATTTTGCAGAGCAACAATCCCTTTGGATTTTTGAAACACAAAAGTAAACCCGTCTTCACCGTACTCTTCTGGGGCTTCTTTTTCGGGCCAATCGGATCGGTTGGTTCGGTTTGGAATAAAGGTTTTTACTCTCTCTTTTAAGGTTTTAACATCGCCGTACTCGTTGTTCACCAGCAACTCGTTGTTGCGGTTAACGTAAACCAGCAATACATTTCGCTCTTTAACTGGTGGCGGTGGTATTTGTTCTTCGACCTTTCTGGGTAGCTCTCTTGGCAATCCATACTCTTGGTCCATGGTTGTGGTTACCAAGAAAAAAATCAGGAGCAGAAAGGCGATGTCGGCCATAGAACCGGAATTGATTTCCGGCAAGGGTTTTCTGCTGCGTCGTCCCATTGCAGTTTATTTAAGCATTTTGGACACCTCGGTATACACCACGGCAGCAATGGCCAATCCAATTACAATCATCATGGTGAGCAGGGCTGCATCAGCAAAGTAAAAGGCCGCATCGGGCACACTACGAATAAATTCTACGGTTTCGATCGACTTATTGGTTAAGTCGTACGATTCGCGGCCTGATGCGAAGATGCGGCTAAAGGCAAAAATCGCCAGAATTCCCCCCGTAAAGATCGCGGGTTTAATTAACCGGCGAATGTCTTGAATGGCGGTTTTGACAAGAAAAACCAAAATCAGGGCACCCGCAAGAAGTACGGACATAATGGTCAAGGTCATGTAAAAATCTACAGCTCCATTAAATCGGCCAACGGCATCGGAAGCCGATGAGCCGGCATTCAGAGCGGCCATCGAAATGTCTTCGTTGCTAACGCCCGTGGCCATAACCACGATGTAAGCGATAACTCCAAGCAATCCGATGCCATAACTAAGGCCTGGGCCTAAATATTTAAGGTAAGGCTTCATGCTTGTTTAATTATGAATTGGAATTTCCACTTTTAGCCACTCCTGACTTTACCAACATATCAACGAAGTTGACAGAAGCCTCTTCCATTTCGTTCACCAAGCCTTCAATTTTAGACATAATGTAATTGTAGAAAATTTGAAGAATCATGGCCACGATAAGACCGCCAACGGTGGTCAAAAGGGCTACTTTGATACCCCCTGCAACAACGGTAGGCGAAATATCACCGGCGGCTTCAATTTTATCGAAGGCGAAAATCATACCAATTACCGTTCCTAAGAAACCGAGCATCGGAGCCAGTGCAATGAAAAGAGACAACCAAGGAAGGGCCTTTTCCATTTTTCCCATTTCAACGCCACCGTACGAAACAACGGCTTTTTCAACCACATCGATGCCTTCGTCGGCACGGTTTAATCCTTCAGCAAAAATGCCAGCTACGGGACCTGGGGTATTTTGGCAAACGGTTAAGGCAGCTTGGGCCCCTCCGCTTTTAAGTGCCGACTCCAATTCATTCAAAAACTTCTTGGTGTTGATGGTAGCCATGTTCAGATAAATAATCCGCTCAATAGCAACAGCCAAGCCAATAATCAAACAAATTAAGATGGGCGACATCCAAATGTAATCCCCTTCAATGAACTTGTCTTTTAAAATTTCACGGAAACCCTTTTCAGTTTCGGTAACTGTTGTTCCGTCCGCGGCCGAATCAGCAGGAGCTTCGGGTGCAGCTTCGGCGGCCATTTCGGTGGCAGCGGGGGCTGCAGAAGAATCTACATCTCCAGCCAGCATCACAGCTGGGCTCAAAAACAGAGAGAAAAGCAGTAAAAAAGCGGTTAACTTCTTCATAATCATTTAAGTTAGCGATGGTTCGCGATGCGTAAAGATGGTTTAATTGCTCAGCAAAATTAGAAGAATTTTAGAACCTCATACCAAGGTTTACAAGTTTTATCCATTTAAACAAAAATTTAATGGGGATTTGGAGGCCAATACCCCTCCCCTTAAGCAATCATGAATAGACCCAAACAAAAAGGGCCGCCACGAATGCACGAATGTTTTTGGGTTCGGGGCTAAATTGGCCAGGCCCCCATAACCAACGATCAATGAAAATACGTTTTAAGGGTAGCCACGAATGCACGAATGTTTTTGGGTTCGGGGCTAAATTGGCCAGGCCCCCATAATCAACGATCAATGAAAATACGTTTTAAGGGTAGCCACGAATGCATGCGTTCATAGTCAAACTGTCCGGATTATCTATTGAGCCGCCTAGCCCTGAAGGGGCGAAATACACTAGCACAGGGTGCAGCCCTGTGTATTCGTTCGTTCGCGCATTCATACGTTTGTGCATTCGTTGGTTGGTTCGTGCATCCGTTGGTTCGTTCATTCATTCATTCGTTTGTTCGTGCATTGATTCATTCGTTCGTGCATCCGTTCGTTCGTGTATTCGTGCATTCCTGGCTAATTTTTCCGCACCCAGGTTGGTAATGGCTTAATTTACACGACCAGGTTGGTAGCCCCGCATGCGCAAACATTCCTGCATTCGTGGCTAATTTTTCCGCACCCAGGTTGGTAATGGCTTAATTTACACGACCAGGTTGGTAGCCCCGCATGCGCCCCAAAATTTTTACCTTTGAACCCATGAATAATTTCTTGAACGAGCTGAAATGGAGAGGGATGCTGGCCGATGTTATGCCCGGCACCGAAGAATGGCTAAGCAAAGGACCAACGGCAGGCTATGTGGGATTTGACCCCACTGCCGACTCTCTGCATGTGGGCCACCTGGTTCAAATTATGCTCTTGGTTCACCTGCAACACGCCGGACATACTCCCATTGCCTTAATTGGCGGGGCGACCGGCATGGTGGGCGACCCCTCTGGAAAATCCCAAGAACGAAATCTGCTGTCGGCCGAGGCCATTGCTCACAATACCGCCTCCATTCAAAAGCAAATGGAGTCTTTCCTAGACTTTTCATCCGCCAAATTGCTAAACAACCTGGATTGGTTTGGAAGCATGGGCTTCATTGATTTTATTCGCGACGTAGGCAAACACATTCCCGTTACCTATATGATGGCGAAAGAATCGGTTAAAAAACGCTTGGAAACCGGCATGTCTTTTACCGAATTCACCTACCAGTTGCTGCAAGGCTACGATTACTACCATTTGTACACTCAACACCATTGCCGGCTTCAAATGGGCGGAACAGACCAGTGGGGAAACATGACCACCGGCACCGAATTGATTCGCCGAAAGGCCGGCGGAGAAGCCTATGCCTTTACCACCCCGCTTATTACCAAAGCCGATGGCAGCAAATTCGGCAAAACCGAATCGGGAAATGTTTGGCTAAGCCCTGAAAAAACCTCGGTGTACGATTTCTATCAATTCTGGCTGCGCAGCTCCGACTCGGACGCCGCCAAGTACATCCGCATTTTCACCCTGAAATCAAAAGAAGAAATTGAAGCCTTGGAAGCCCAGCATGCGTTGGCTCCGCATGAATTAAAACTGCAACGCGCTTTGGCCGAAGACATTACAGTTCGGGTGCATGGCGCCTCTGGATTGAAAATGGCCGAAAAAACCAGCGATATGCTTTTCGGAAAGGCCACCACCGACGAACTTCAAGCCCTCTCTGAATCGGAAATCCTTCAAATTTTTAGTGGAGTCCCCATGTTTTATGTTGCCGCCGCTGAATTCCAGTCCTGCACCGAGCTGGCCGAACTGCTGTCGGTGAAAGCGGCCGTCTTTTCGTCAAAAGGAGAAGCACGCCGCATGATTCAGGCCGGCGGGGTCTCCATCAACCAATCTAAGGTGGGATTAAACGACCTTCCCACAAACAGCAGCCTGATTCAAGGTAAATACCTGCTGGTTCAAAAAGGAAAGAAAAACCACCATTTGCTCATTGTTCAAAATTCCTAATGCCATGAAAATGCACTTCCATGCAGCCTTGGCCTTTGGCCTGTTTTTGTTCGCCTGCAAAGGCCCCGAAACCGAAGCCCCGATTGTACTTCAAGCAAGCCCCGAAGAGGTAAAACAGGCCGAGGAACGCCTGAAAACCTACGCTGAGATTACCCTAAGCAGCGATTTAGAAGCAGGCCTTGCCAAAGAGTACAAGGAAATGCTCCCTTTGCTGAAAGAAGCCGCCAAATTGATGGATGAATTGTTTTGGATTCAAGCCTATGGAGAAAAAGAACCCTTTCTGGCTCAGTTAACCAACCCCGCTGTACGCCGCTTTGCCGAAATCAACTATGGCCCTTGGGACCGATTGAACGACAACGCACCTTTTATTGGCATGGCCGGGGAAAAACCCGCCGGAGCAAATTTGTATCCGCCCAACATGTCGAAGGCCGAATTTGACTCATTACCCGACCCCAAGAAAACCGATTTGTACACCTTAATACGCCGAAATTCCGAAGGCCGCTTGCAGGCAGTTCCGTACAGCCTGGCCTTTGAGCCTCAACTTAAAAAAGCCGCCGATTTGCTGAACCGGGCCGCCGGCATGTGCCCCGACCCTTCGTTGGCCGATTACTTAAGAAAGCGGGCGGCAGCCTTTTTAAGCAACAACTACTACGAAAGCGATTTGGCCTGGATGCGCATGAAATCGAATCCGGTTGATTTGGTGATTGGCCCCATTGAAACCTACGAAGACAAACTGTATGGCTACAAAGCCGGCTTTGAGGCCTATGTGTTGATCAAAGACATGGAATGGAGCCGCAAATTGGAACGCTTTACCAAACTGCTGCCTGGCTTGCAGGCGGGGTTGCCGGTTCCCGCCGAATTTAAGCCGACCATTAGCGGCGAAGCCTCTGAAATCAATGCTTACGACGTGGTGTACTATGCGGGCGAATGCAACAGCGGCTCAAAAACCATTGCCATTAACCTGCCCAACGACGAACGCATTCAGCAGGAATTGGGTACCCGTCGCCTGCAATTGAAAAACGTGATTCGAGCCAAGTTCGATAAAATCATGACGCCCATTGCCCAAGAACTGATCGATTCCACGCAGTGGAAGCACATTACCTTCGATGCATTTTTTAGCACCATAATGTTTCACGAGGTGGCCCATGGGCTGGGAGTGAAAGAGGTGGTGGGCAAACCCGGTTTGTTGGTGCGCAATGCCTTGAAAGAGCATGCCTCGGCGTTGGAAGAAGGCAAGGCCGACATTTTGGGCTTGTACATGATTCATCAGCTTCACACCATGGGCGAAATCGAAGGCAATTTGCAGGACTACTACGTAACCTTTATGGCGGGAATTTTCCGCTCGGTGCGCTTCGGTGCGGCCAGTGCGCATGGGCAGGCCAACATGATGCGCTTCAACTATTTCTTGCAGCAGGGCGCGTTTCAGCGCAGCAGTACGGGCAAGTACACCATCAACATGGCCAAAATGGAGGCGGCCATGAAGGGCTTGTCGGCCCTGATTTTGACCTTGCAGGGACAGGGCGATTACGAGGGAGTTCAGCGGGCCTTCGCCGAGCAGGGGGGAATCGGCAGCGAGCTTCAATCGGACTTGGACCGCCTGTCAAAACTGGGGGTTCCGGTCGATTTGGTGTTTAAGCAAGACTAAGGGTTTTTTGTGGGGCGGCAGCCGGGCTTTCCGCACTACTCCGCAGGTACCGAAAGGCTGGCCCAGCTGGTTTGCGGGGGCTCCTAAGGTCGCCTCCGCACCTAGCGGGCCAGGCTTCGGCACCTTTGCGGGGTAGTTGCGTCAATCCCTGCCGCGGCTCGTGGCTTTTATGTGGTGGGCAAGCACAAGGCCTGCCCTAACTATTTATCTAGAACAACCCAAGTAGATTGGCGCTGTTGTAAATTGCCAGTAAGAACAAGCAAATAGGTTCCAGGCTTAATTCCTAAAAATGGAATAGAATACTCGGCGTTTGGGTTCAAAATCCATTCATCTGCAATTACGCGGCCTTGAAGGTCTATTATTCTAAATCTTAAAGGGCGTTCCGTCCAATCTCCCAAGTCAATGCGACTGAAATCTGTACAAGGATTTGGCGAAACCTTAAGAATTGACTTAGCGTTGAACTTAAACAAGTCGTTTCCAGGTATTGAATACTCATGGGCACCGATGTCGTACAAGCCACCAAAGGGCAAGGTGTTTCCAAAAAAGTCAAAACCTCCGTTGGATGCTCCTAAAAAAGGTTGTACGTCGGCACCGGCATCAATAGCTGCTGAGCCTGCAGGCAATTTGTATGCAGTTAAACTGTTTAAAGGAGCTGGGTAAATGGTTGGAGCAGGAGACGAAACTTGGGTCAGCTGGGGGTCGGCTTCCAAGCCTGAGGGGGTTCCATTCCAATATTCGCAGTTCGACCCTAAAGAGCGAAATGAGGCCAAGCCAGAAACACTTGAACCATAAAAAAAGCTGCCCGTATTACCGGAAGCCCAATATAGATTGTTCGCAAAATATGGCTGGCTGCTTGTAAAGGTGGCGGGGACATGAATAAAGGGCAAACCGCCAAAGGTTTGAAATATATTGTTGAAGCAATTCACGCCATTCATTTGGTTCCCATAATCGGTCATTTGAAAAGCACTAAAAGACGGATACGTATTGGCAGGAGACGGGGAAACAACCACAGTGTTGTTGTAAAAATCCAATCCATTCCATTGGGTATTCGGGGCGGTAAATAGAGTAACAGGACTGTTGTTGGTTTTGGCATCGCCAACACTTAGGTTGTACCGCACAACATTGTTGCCCCAAGGGCGAGCTCCCCAGTAATTTCCGAGTAGAATGCCCGCCCCGTCGTTGTCGTGCGAGTAGCAATACTGAATAGTAGAGTTGGTAACTCCACCATCTAAATCAAATCCAAGGCCATCGCAACCAGAGCCCGCAGAATTGTGGTGGCTTTCGCAATATTGAATGGTAACCCTATTGGCTGAGAACACCCAAATACCTCCTGGCCCCCCACAAGCGGTATTTAAACTGCCTGTTTCATAGGCCTCGCACCGTTCAATCAGGGCCGAATCGATTTGAGAAAGGACAATTCCACTACCCTTATGGTTGTTGGCCGGATACCCTGTGATGTGATGAACGATGGTATTGGTTATTTTAAAATTAAAATGCGGATAGGTTGTTGTTTGCTGCTCGTCGTACGCCAAGGAAACTATCCCGTTTTCTCGGCAATTTTTCACCTCGCAGGAGTCAATCCAAACGTCTTTAAACCCTGCTTGTACACCTTGTACGTAGTTGGAATAGAATCGGATTCCACAAAAACCAAAACCACTTACCGTTAAATTACGCAAACGAACGTTCTCATGGTAACCCGAGGGTAAGTTGGTATAAAACAAAATTCCATCGGAGGGACTTGCATTTCCGTTGCCGGGTCCAGTAAAATTTAAATTCTCAAGGTAGATACCCGCTGTATTTGTGGCTTTAAATCCACAGGTACTTGTTAAGGTAGTATTAATGGTAGCCCGACCCGATCCAAAACTAGTTAATACCATGGGGATTCCCGGGTTGTTGGCATCGGCTGCATCAAACTCCAAATTGCCCTGAAAAGTATGCCCGCCTTCAAAGAAAAGGGTGTCACCAGGCAAAAATGTCCTGGAGTTGACTTGAGACAGCTGGGTCCAACCGTCAGAAGGACTTAAACCCGTGGTGTTGTTGCCAAAGCTACAAATGTAGTATCGAGTTGCCCGAACTGAATTCAACAGCAAACCACAGGCAACGAAAGAAAAGATAAAAAACAGCCTCATGATTCTATGAGATTACCTAGAAATAGATTGCTTGTGGGCTGCACGCAAATTACCCTGTTCAACAAAAACAAATACCACCCCTTCGTTGAATAGGTTAGAATTAAGCTGGGCCTTGGCACCCTGATGATATGCTTGATAAAGCAATCGCCCATGCATATCCAAACATCGAATCTGAACCGGTTGCGATTTTAAAAAACCTTCCCATTCAATCCATACAGGACCAGAAGATGGATTTGGACGCATATTTACGGTAACCGATGGACCAGGCAACGTGTTGGTAACCGACGTGTTGGGCTGAGGGCGAATCAACTCAAATAATCCTTGAGCATACCAACGGGCCAAGTAATCGTTCGGGTGCAAAGAATTGGCTGTACAATGCTTAGCTCCCTTGCGTTGATAAATACTGTCGCTCAGTTGGGTCATATTGAAGCAAACCACCCCTTGAGATTCAAGGCCAAGCAATTCACTTTCGAATCCCTTCATTAATAGATTTCCGTTGGCTGGGGCGCCCATTCCAGCTACATCTGGCAACATGTTGGCAATCAGAATAAACTCAACGTTTGGATTGCCTTGCCGCATTTTGCTCATCATAGATTGCATATAGGTTCGAAACTGAGCATTGCTGGTGTTCCCCCAAATGTCATTCATTCCAAAATCGATCAACACCAAGTCGGGTTGGTTTGGATTGACTAGTGGGATGCAATAATCATCGCCCCATTTGGCAGTCTTTCCTCCGCAAGAACTATTAAATAGTGTTACCCCAACCCCATATTCGCGTCGAATTTGTTCTGCGAACATTTCAATATAGCTCTTCATATAGGGAGTATTGGGAGTGAAATTGTTGGGGTCGCCCGCAAAACCACTTACGTTGAGGCCTGCTGTGATGCTCATTCCCAAAGCCTGAACGGTAATGTTTTGTTGAGCATTTAGTTTGCTTAGGGTATTTGAAAGTTGCCCACCTCTAAAACGTGTCAGGCTATCTGCGCCCCAATTGGCTTGATTTGGGATGTAGGTAACATTAATCCAAGAACTGTGTTGTACATTTTCAAGCCCTGAACCAAAGGTGGTTGAATAGCCTGCAGAAAGGCCGGGTGAAATTTGGGTAATGGTTCTGCCATTCAAACTGTAGTCTACATTGAGGTTAAACTGGGTTTGATAATTGTAGTTGCTAACCCCTAAAATTTGCTGAGGTTCAAACATTAGGTTTGCAGAACTTCCAGCCCCCGTTAGCAGTATTAACTCATTGAAAATGGTATCGGACTTCCAAAAAGGCTGCGTGTATTTTCTCAGGTCAACCTGAGGTGCTGTATTGGTATAATTTGGAAATTCGTAATACCCCCCTGCTACTGGGTTTACCAATACCCATTTGGCTTTGGCCGGCGAACAAGACCAAATGGCCTCGGCTGCCGGAATGGTAGTTAAGACATTGCACAAAGAATCATAAAAAGTACAGCTGCCCCCCGCGTAATAAATGACGTTTGCATTGCAACTTGCTGAGCCTGTTGGAGGCGTACATTGGGCTGAAATATACCCAACACTAAACCCCAAAAAAATCAAGATGTTACTTAAATTCATGGCATGGATTATTAAAGTTGGAACCAAGTTAAAATAACTTTTTCAAAGAAAATCCGTTTGGCTTCCTTGCAACTAAATTTTTAACAAACAGGCGCTTAGCCTAAAAAAGGGGAAAGCACCGTGTTTACTGGTTGTTCAAAAAAGCCAATAGATTAACGCCGCCAGCGGCAGGGATTGACGAGGCTACCCCGCAAAGGTGCCGAAGCCTGGCCCGCTAGGTGCGGAGGCGACCTTAGGAGCCCCCGCAAACCAGCTGGGCCAGCCTTTCGGCAACTGCGGAGTAGCCCGGAAAGCCCGGCTGCCGCCCAAATCAACCCCTACCCCTACCCTGTCTTTGACCAAAATCGACTCCATGGAATTTTGTACCAGCCGTACAGCAAAACCGGAGCCAGCAGTGGGAAGGTGTAACGCTCTTCGATGCCGCGCTGAACAAAAATCAAGTAGCACAGGTACAGGCAAATGCCTGCAAAAAGCCAGCGCTGCGGCCCGCCCCGCCAAAGCCAATAGCCCAGCAGAATCCAGGCCATGGCATGCACGAAAACACTCAGAATTCGAAGCAACTCTACCCCCCATTTCCCCCGACCTGTATGCTGAAAATAATAGGCATTTAGGTTGCTGTGCATCAGCAATTCGCCTGCCACTTTGGCCGGAGTTATCAGATAATACCGCAGGGGTTGCTGCCGGCGAAAGTTGCTTGCCAGGGAATCGAACAGCGCTACGCTTTGGGCCTCGGCCTGCAACAATTCGCTGGGCATAAGCCGCCCGCTCAAGGCAAAGGGCCGCTGCGCCTGAACCGCACGCACATACTGTGCATAGGCCCGCCTCAAGGCCTTGGTTCCCAAACTGCTGTGCACAAACTCTGGCGTTTGCCGCAAGCAACGCCCAACAATGCCCGTGTCGGGTTCGGCAGCCATGGCCGCTCGGTAAGTACCATCCATGGTTTCATGAAAGCGCCAACCCAAATGCTCCCAGCCTTTAAACAGGCGCCAAGCCGCGGCATGTGGCTCCCGGTACTGGCCCGGAAGTTCGTTCTGGTAAATGGGATGCAGGTTCAAGCCCAGCCCAAACAACAGGTGGTTGCGCAGCAACCAGCTCGACAGGGGCAGCAAAGCCAAGGCCAGCAGAAGCAGCCCTTGCTTCCAGCGCCGAATACAAACGGGTACAAAGGCCAAAACCAAGGGAAGCAAAGCGGGTCGTACCAACCATAAGTACCCAAAAGCAAACGCGGCCAGCAGACCAAAGAACCAGCCAGCGGTTGGCTGTTGCCCAGCCTCGGCCTTTTGCCGATGCTTCCGCAAGAAAAACAAACCAAGCCCCAGCAAAAAGGGGCTGATTCCTTCGCTCAGGGTATAGGCCGAGAATCCGTATAAAAAAGGCAAAATCAACAGCGGGACAGCCAAGACAACCCTCCACTTAGGCTGGGAATCCATGGCCCAAAGCAGCAGCAAAAACAAACCTAAGCCCTGCAGCAGTGCCTGACTAATCCGCAGCGACAGCAAGGCCTGCTCTGATTTAGGAAAAAGCGCCAAATGCAGTCCATACCAAAGCCCATACCCGGGAGGCCGAACTGTTGCCAACCGCCCCTGCATGCCCGAATTTGGGAAAAACCCCTGTTGCTTCCATTGATCTATGGGCCGTAAATACGAAGGGTCGTCGGCGGTGCGCAGCGTTTGGTCCTGCCGCAGCAGCGTCTTAGGGGTTGTGGCCAGCTGAAAATTCTGCCAGCCTAAGGCGCAAGTCAAACAGAGCAGCAACATCAACAGGAGTCTTGCCCGAACCAAAAGCCCTAAAAAAGCCTTACCTTGCATACGCTATGTTTCGATTCTTGGGTAAACTTACGCAAATCCTGTGGTTGCTGATTAGCGGTTCTGCCGCACCCTGCATTTGGGGGCAAACCTGCCTAGCCCCCACGCAGCAAACGTATTTTTTGGTGCCCGATTCCATTCGAACCGATAGCGCCTTGATAACCTGGATGCCCGGAAACGGAGACGGAAGGGTGTTGTTCATTTCTCAGCAAAATTCCTTCGCGGCCCCCGCTGCCGGTTGGATTCCCAGCCCTTCGACCAACTACCAGGGCGGGCAACAATGTGTGTACGATGGCAATGGATCTGGCCCGCTGTGGATTAGCGGTTTGCAGCCAAGTACAGTGTACTTTGTTGCGGGTTATGAATATTGCTTGCCCGACAGGGTTTATTTGGATACGGTAGCCCTTCTCAATCCCTCTTCGTTCATGACGGCAGCGTTGCCTTGCAGCATCCCCTCCATTCAGGCCTCGAACATTGGATTGTCGCAGCTGGGTTTTTACAGCGTGCAGTTTTATTTTTCTCAAGGGAACGGCAGCGGCAGGGCGGTATTTCTGAGCGATGGGACTGCAGCCCAGGTTCCCCAGAACGGAACGCAGTTTCAGGGCGATACGGCGTATCAAGGAGGTGTGCAATGCGTTTACTTTGGTCCTGGGAATCCAACGCTTACCCTAAGCGGATTGCAGGACGGAACGAACTACTCAATCCGCATTTTTGAATACTGCGGAAGTTCGCCCCTGTATTTGGCCGATACGGGCCTAGGGAATCCTTTTTTGTTTTACACCCCGATCGACAGCATTCAGGCTCCCTGCGAGGCCCCAACCACGGGTGTTCCAGGGCTTAGCGCCGTTTGGTTGGGTGCCGACAGCATTCAGGTGGATTGGCAAATGGGCAGCGGCGACGGTCAGGTTATTTTGCTTGGAAGCACTGCGCCTATTTTTCCGCCGGTGAACGGTCAGGCCCCTTCACCGGGCTCAACCCAATATCAAGGCAATCCAACTGCGGTGTATTCCGGGCCACTTTCGGGTCCGGCCAGGGTTCAGGGTTTGGCTCCGGGGACGTATTTTGTGTCGGGTTATGGTTACTGTTTGCCTGATTACAACTACGATTTGATGGGCTTGCAAACAGCACCCATTCAAGTGGTTGTTGGCTCACAGGGATTGAACGAAGCCCAAATGCAACCCCAGCTTTTGTCGAACCCGGTTCGTGGAAATGCCTGGGAAATGAAGCTGGGAACCTTGGACTTTAGGGATTTTGAAATCCGGCTGTACAGCATGCATGGGCAAGAAATACCGGTTGCTTTTGAGGCCAGCCCTGGGGGTCTGCGCTGGGTTGGCCAGGTTCTGAACGCGGGGGTGTATGTGTTAAGCTGGAGGACCACCGATGGAACATTTGGACGCTTGCCCTTGGTGGTGGCAGGGCAATTGTAGGGGCGGGCCCTGGTGTCTGGCCTTGCACAGCCATTTTTAATGGAGATTGATTTTGGGCGGCAGCCGGGCTTTCCGCACTACTCCGCAGGTACCGAAAGGCTGGCCCAGCTGGTTTGCGGGGGCTCCTAAGGTCGCCTCCGCACCTAGCGGGCCAGGCTTCGGTACCTTTGCGGGGTAGTTGCGTCAATCCCTGCCGCGGGCGCACATAAACCTTTTGAGTCCCTATTGTTTTGATTGCTCCAGCCCAACCGCCCATAGGTTTTCGATTTTCTCGCGCGCGTCATTTTAGTTACTGCCACAATTCTCTGGGCGGCTAGCCCCCCACCCCCTAAAACAAAGTTAAACCGAAACAGAAAATTATCCGTTTGGTAAACGTTTAATAAACGTTTAAAAACGGATAAATCCCTGATTGTGCTTTCTGTAAAGGGTTCCAAAGGATTAATTATTGGGTATTATTACTACCTTTAATCGTTTCCAAAGATGAATTTTATCTTTTTGGGTTGAATGACCGAATTCCTGAGGTAGAAAACCCATGGGTTCAAACGTGGGATTTCGTTTGGCTTTTTTTATGTCAAGTTGGTCAATTCTAACATTTTGAAAATGAAAAAGAAACTCTTTATTGTATTTATTTTATCGCTTTTTGCCTCGAATACTCAAGCACAATTGGCAGGTTCATTCTGCGGAACTCACTCTTTTTCAGAGGTATGGGAAAATGAAATTCAAAGGTTGATTTTAGAAACCAAGAACCTTCAAAAAAACAAAAATCAAACAGAAAACAACTATGTTATTCCTGTTGTTTTTCATGTGATACATGGTGGAGAATCGGTGGGCACCTTTCCTAATATCTTAGAAGGTCAAATCCAATCTCAAATGACTATTTTGAATCAGGATTTTTCGGGGAATGCCTACAATGCATCGAATTACCCCCCAAATGCATTCGTGAACTGGGCTGTAAATCAGAATATTGCTGGTTTAAACCTGGACCAAAACGGACGGATTAAAATAGCGGATTTTAATATTCAATTTTGTTTGGCAACCAAAGATACGAGTGGTCAGTTATTGCCTGAGCCTGGTATACATCGGGTAAATTACCTGTCGTTGGGAATACCCAATCCCAGTACCTATACAACCCAATCGACCATGAAAGCGTACCTTGATAATACACTTAAGCCCCAAACCATTTGGGACGTAAGAAAATACCTAAACGTTTGGATTACCGATAAAAACACCGCGCTAACCTATTCTGGGGTTTCTTCAGGCCCACCCTTCAGCGGTTTAATGGACCTACCCAACAATGCCACCGAATTTACAGATGGAATTTGGTGTTACACCAAAGTGGTTGGGTCCAACTCCTTATTTCCTTCCGGAAGCTATTTGTCGCCCATGATTGATGGGCGTATTTTAACCCACGAAGCCGGGCATTATGTTGGATTAAGGCACATTTGGGGCGATCAGGATTGCGGGAATGACTTTTGCAATGACACTCCACCAGCTGCGGGTCAAAACTCAGGAGCGCCAACTTACCCCCATGAAGCGGGATCTTGTGCCTCGCCCTCCAATAATCCCGATGGAGAAATGTTTATGAATTTCATGGATTATACTCGAGGTCCAAGCGTATATATGTTCACTACCGACCAAAGAACCAGAGCCCAAACCGCTATGCTGAACAGTCCATTCCGAAATCAATTGGGAACCCATGGTTTGTGTTCTGAAACCACTGGTTTAATAAAGGAAACCATAAAAAATACCCTTTCAGTGTACCCCAATCCTGCCAAGAATCATTTGAATTTGGATGTTTCTGAAACCGAACCAAAGGAAATTTTAATAATCGACCTTTTTGGCCAAGTTTTGATTGCCACAAAAAACACCCATGTTGTTGACATTTCGTGCTTGGCGCAGGGTATTTACTTTGTTTCCGTTTCAACGGGTCAACAAACCTACGCTCAAACATTCATTAAGGAATGACTTTTTAACTTGGGAAAGCGCCTTTTTTTAGAGGATTCTCGTGCGACCAAGGGTTGGTTCCTGAATGCAGCCTAAGCCCTAATGGAGTTTATTCTTTCTGCGAAATTTCTGTTTTGCGTAGTGATTCCAATGCTTTTGCCTGAACTTCAAGCCCGCGCTGGTGCATGTCCATCCACATAGTCTTAATAAAATCGGCATCCAAGCCCAATTCATCGGCTCTGCGGGTTCGTGATTCAAGTATTTCGTTCCAGCGTTCCAGTTGAAACAAAGTGATGTTATGCTCGGCTTTGTGTTGCCCAATTTCGCGGGTGTATTCCATGCGCCTTGCCAATACATTTAAAAGGTCTTCGTCAAGGCTGTCGATTAATTTGCGCAGGGCCCAAAGTCGGTCGTTAAATTCAGGTGAGGGGCCGGAACTTGTTGAATATTCAAGGCGGGCCCAAAAATCGGGTAGGTCTTGAATGGATAATTGCTGTGCTGCGTCGCTCCATGCCGAATCGGGGTTTGGATGTGATTCAACCATTAGCCCTTGCATGCCAAAATCCAGTGCTTTTTGGGCCACTTCGGGAACCAAATCGCGTCGTCCTGCAATGTGGCTGGGGTCGCAAATAACAGGAAGTTCGGGTATCATTCCTTTCAGTTGCAAAGGGATTTCCCAGCGTGCGGCATTTCGGTAGGGATGAGCGTCGTACGAGGTGAAGCCCCTATGAACCGCCACAATTTTCCGGATTCCAGAGGCATGAACCCGCTCGAGCGCGCCCAGCCAAAGGGGCAAATCTGGACTGATAGGGTTTTTTACAAAAACGGGCACATCAACCCCCCGCAATGCATCGGCAATGTTTTGGACGCTAAAGGGATTTACGGTGGTTCGGGCACCAATCCAAAGGGCTTCGATGCCGGCTTCAAGGGCCGCTTCTACGTGCTGAGCATCAGCCACCTCAATCATTTGCTTTAAACCTGTTTCCTTGGCAGCATTGCGCAACCAAGCTAGGGCAGCTTTTCCATTTCCTTCAAATGAATTGGGCCGTGTTCTTGGTTTCCAAACTCCAAACCGAACATAATGCAATCCAGGCAGGCTAGCCAGATTTTCCATGACTGAATTCACCTGTTCCGGGGTTTCGGCAGAACAAGGGCCAGTAATTTTCAGAAAATCGGAATGGTCTGTCAACCACTGTTTTAAAGGAAGTATATCGTTAAGCAGAGGTTTCACTAAGCAAAGATACGGCAGAACAACGAATCTCGACGGTTTTTTCTACTAGCCTTAGCCCTTTTAAATAGCCATTTCAATGCTGGGCTTGATTTGCACTGGCCATTACCTTAAAACAATACGGGCACGGCCGTACCCTTCAATTTCTAAACAATACAATCCTGCTGGCCATTGACCCAAGTTTAAAGACCCCGATTCATTAAGTTCGCCTTCAATTAAACTGCGTCCCTGGGCATTGTATAAGGTCCAATTTGCCTTTTGGCCGCTCCAAGCCAAAATTCGTACCATACCTTGGCTGGGATTGGGAACAACAGCAAACGTTACTGACATAGGAGTTTGCATAGAAAGGTCTAACCACAAGGCTTCAGAAAACCCTTTGCAACCATATTCGTTTTGAACCTCTACCTGATAGGTTCCATTGGATACAACCTGAAGGGTTGGAAGGGTATCGGCAGGTAAAATCTGCCCGTTTTCATACCACTGATAGTGGGTATAGCTGCCATTGACCGATAAAACACCGGTTTGATATACCAAAGCCGGCTGAGGTTTTGGCCAAACCGAGACCGAACTTTGCCAGGTTCCACTACCATAAGCATTGCTAGCCACAAGTTGAATTGAAAATACCCCCGAATTCAGGTACTGGACGGTGGGATTTTGCAGGCTGGAGGTTGCAGGCAAGCCCCCGGAAAATGTCCAGGACCAAGAAGTGGGATTAAACAAGGAGTTGTCGGTTAAAGCAAGGCTGTCTTTGGCGCAAAATGCCGTATCGCTTTGGGTTGCCTGGGCCAAAGGGGCTATCTGCGGCGGACCGCTGCACATTCCTGTTATACGAATGTTGTCTAACCAAATATTGTTGCCCCCATTGTTTTGAACCACAAATGCCAATCTTAGGTCGGGGTATCCATCAAAGGCAGATAAATCAAGGTTTAAACATCCATTGCCTATGGTTGAGGCTGCGCACCATTCGGCGCTGCTTTGGGGCAAAAATTGAGTGGTAAGAAGGCTCCCCGTGGCAAAAACTCCTTGCCCGTTTTCTGCAATGCGTAAAATAGAATGCGGATAGCTTATCCCCCCATCGGTGCTTAAGGATATCCAAAGGGAATCTCGAACAGAAGATACCCTGCGTCGGTGCGCATGATCAAACTGCAATTGCAAATTGGTATGTTGAGAGGCATTTATGGGGAATGAAAGAAGGCTGTCCAATTGCCCAACCAAATTCTGATTTTGGAAAATGGGCATGTAAACGGCAGTATTTCCCGGACTTGTGCCGTTTGAAGGCCCTTGCAGCCATGTGCTCTGTTGGTCTGGATTACCAATGTTCCAACCCAACTGGCTTAAGGTACCCCCTTCAAAGGTTTCAAATAACAGGTTTTCTTGTGAAGTATTAACAACCTGAGCAAAACCGGTTTGAACCAAAGAATCGCTGCCATAGGGGTTGTGCGCTACCAGAATAACATCATAATTTCCAAAGCTTTGGTAGCTAACGGTTGGATTGTTCAAGGTTGAACTGCTTGGAATTCCACCAGGGAAGTACCAGCGTACGCTATCAACAGGTCCCAAACTGTTGTTGGTAAAGGTAATGGTGCCGCTGGGACAAATCCCGTTGTTTTGAGCATTAAAGGCAGCCACAGGGGGTAGATTTGGAATGCAGTTGTAGGTTTGAACCTGTTGTATTCCCTTGAATAAGTTGAGTCGCCCTTGGCTGCTTGTAATGCCGGCCATAGAAGCAATGGAATCTACCCCTAAGAGTACATATTGCCGCATTTGTAGGGCCAAAGCCCCTGGATTGGCTTTGTAGTTTTGAATAAACAATGGGCAGGCTGCGGCGTAGTACAAAGCGATGGCGCCAGCAACATGGGGTGTTGCCATTGATGTGCCCGTTAAATTGCTGTAATTGTTTGTGGGTACGGTGTTGTAAATGCTGGTTCCGGGCGCCCCTAAATCCATGTGAATGGGGCCATATCCGGCTCCCGAATTTTTGGTGTCGGTACGGGTAGTGTTTGTAACGGCCACCATATATGAACTGGGGCAGGTGGTAGGGATATCGCCCACCACATCTACATTTACGCCTTGGTTTGGGCCTGCTCCGGCATTTAAGATACCAAGGGTTCCCAAGGTGTCGTAAAATGCACACCAAATCGGATAATTCGCGGAATTACCATTGTCCACCCCAAACGATGCGTTGGTAGAAACCACAAATGCACCTTGCTGCCCACCCGTTTGGTCATAGCGTTCGCGCATGCTTGCTGCATAAGCATAGGCAGCCACAACGGTAGCCTCGTTTCCTGAACTGCCTTGAATGGGCATCCAGCGGGCATCCCAGTTAACACCGGAAACGCCTATTCCATTGTTTCCTTTGGCTGCAGCAATACCCGCAACATGTGTTCCGTGTTGGCCGCTGCTAATGGTTCCATTGTTGTTGAAGGCGTTCCAGCCATTTACATCATCTATATAACCATTTCCGTCATCATCGATTCCGTTACCTGGAATTTCAAAGCGGTTAATAAATAAAGTTGGAGACAAATCGGGGTGTGAAATTTGAAAACTGCCGTCCACGATGGCTATCACGATGGTATCTCCGGTTTGAGTAAGCCCGCCTGTGGTGATGTTCCAGGCCAATTCTGCATCAACATCGGCTCCAGGCGTGCCGCCCCCCTGTCCAGTGTTGTTTAATGACCATTGTTGAGCAACATAGTTTGGGTCATTAGGGGCGGCCCTCAAGCTTAAGATGTGGTTAAATTGTGCAATAGCAACGGCGGGATGCTGTTTAAACTCCTGTAGTGCTTCTTCAGGTTGAATTGAATTCGGATAGCTGAAAACATAAATTCCGTACCGTTCACTTGCGGTATAAATGACTTGAGTTTCAAAAGGAAAATCCAGAATTACGCTATTGGGGTTTTGTCCAGGTTGAAGTAAGGTTAATATTTCTCCTGGTCTAACGTTTGTTTCTGCCGTATTCTGTGCCGAGGCAAATCCAAGGGTCAACAGCCATAAAAGCAAACCGTATCTCATAGCGCTTATTTTTTCGGGATAAGGTACAAGAAATTAGCTTAAATTTCCGGTAAGCCCATGACATTTAACCTTAGTTATTATAAGTAAGGTTGATTTAAAATGATAGGGAAGGGAGTTGCCGATAGGCTTGGTTCAAATCTAAGCCTGGTTCAGGATTGAATTAGGACTCCTCCGAAAAATAGAGTTTGTAATAGTATTTGCCTTTTTCTTCGTCAAATCCCCTTTCAATAAAATCTTTATTTCCGTGGACATATACGTGGAAGTTTTTATCTAATTTTATGACAGAACGCATGAATTTTCCATGCTGTTTCACCACGGTATCTTGTTCAATAGCTACTTTGTTGGGCAGTTCGGTTTCTCTTTCTTCATCAAAAGCCACCTTGTAATCCATAAATGCCTCTTGCATTTGCGGGTTATGAATGACTTCGCGACCAAATTCTTCAACGTCAAAAACAGGGGTTGAGCTTAGGTATCGGGCAGTTTGGTCTAAAAAGGCCATTTGTTCGGCGCGTTCCACCTTGTTTTCAGTGGAAAGTACGTCCTCTGAAAATCCTTTTATTAGATCCATGACCTGTCGGGTGGCCAGTTGAGCGTTGGAATGGGGATTTAAACTTAGAAATCCTTGGAGCCAGTATTTAATTTCAGCATTTTTATCGGCCACAATCGCTTTAAATTTTCCCTGGTCTGCGGGAATAAAAAGGGCTCCTTTGTCGGGGCGCTTGCCTGAGAGTCCTTTCATCCATTGCAGTTGCCAGTCTTCATCTTTGTCGTTCAGGGCTAAAATAGATTCTTCGGTTTCGGCTTTAAACAATCCGATGCCCGGTTGCCCTTCGGTTGCATTGTCAAAAAAGGCCAAAATAAAAACGCCCTTTCGGGTTGTGTAGCCGGGTGCGGTATCGGCCAAGCGTTGAGCCAGTTTTTTCCCATATTCATGCAGGGCATCGGGCTCTTCTAAGATGGCTTGCAAAAGGTCGTTAAGAAATGTTGCACTTTCGCTATCGTCGGGGTGGTACCAAGTTGCTTGAGGAAGGTCTCCAAGCAGGTATTTTAGAAACTCGGGCGTTTCAATGTCTCGCTGGGGATACGTCAGGTTGGGTGCCGAAACCGTTGGGGCTTGAATGTCGCCTTGGGGAATACGATGAATAGAAAGGGCTCGAAGCTGTGCCAATTGATACCAACTCATGACAAAATTTTTTTCTAAAGGTAGCGTATGCTTGCAAATTTGCTGCAAACAGGGGCAACCGATTATCCAATTTGAACCAAATTTTCTTTGGTGGAGTTCAAATCAACGAATCAAATTGATGTTGCCGTGGTAGGTAAAGAATTTGTTTTCCAGGGACCGAACAACAATTTTATAAACATAAACACCAACTGGAACCGGAGTTCCATTTAAGCGTCCGTCCCATCCGTCATTGATTTTACCGTAAGAAGACCAGATTAGATTTCCCCAACGATCAAAAATGTCGTAGTCTATTTCAACTATTCCGTCTCCCGCCAACCTAAATAGTTCATTTAGCCCATTTTCATTTGGGGTGAACGTGTTGGGAATGTAAACAGAGAATGGAGGACGGATTTTAACTTGACCTAGGGCTACATCGGTACATCCTTTGTCGGAAATGGCTGTAATTTGAATCGTATATAGGCCTGTATCGCGGTATTGATAGACGAATTCTTCAGATGAAGATCCACTTCCGTCGCCCAAATCCCAAACCACGGCAACATGTCCGCTGCTGGCATCGGTAAAGGTTACAAGGGGTTTGTCTAGCGAAGTAACGGCTGGGTTAATCAACATACCTGCCACTGGGAGTGGCCAAACTCGGATGTATCCTTGCAAAGAGGCCGAGTCAACACAGCCTTGGTCTGAGGTTGCTACTAGGCCAACGGAATACGTTCCTGGATTTGGGTAGGTGTGCGAAAAGCTCGCCGAGCTACTGCTGTTTCCATCGCCTAATGACCACTGGAAGTTATTAACTGATCCGCTTACAATGGTACTGGTACTTTGAAATTGAACAGTAAGAGGTTGGCAGCCTTCGTTAGGGCTTCCTGAAAACGAAACAACCGGCAGAGGGTGAACAACAATCGTAACGGAATCGGATACACTTGGAACAGTGCAGCCATCTGAGGCAGTAACCAGGTAGGTTGTAGTTTGGTTGGGAGTAACGGTATGCGGACCAGGACCTGATGGCAATCCATTGTTCCAGGTTAAAATACCATTGCCGTTGCCGCCTTGAAATTGTGCGCCAACCGTTGAGGAATACCCAAAACAAACAGCGTCGTCGGGGCTTGCAACAACCTGCAAAGGAGGGCTTACCGTTACGCTGGCATTGGCCGGCAATGCCACGCAACCATTGGCGTCTACTACTTGAACGGTTAAACTTAAATTGCCTGTGGCAGTTAAAGGAATGGAAATGGTGGTTGCTCCGGTATGCCATACCTGGTTGTAGGGCGCGGTGCCGCCATTAATTTGAACGGTAGCCGTTGAGGTTTGCCCAAAACAAAGGTTGGTTGGGGCTTGAATGGTTGCTATGGGTACAGGGTGAATGGTAAGGGTATCAAAAACGGTGTCTTTGCATCCATAAATGTTGGTTACAAGCAATTCTATGGGAAAGTCGCCCGGCTGTGCATAGGTATGGGTTGGATTCTGCTGATTCCCCGTTCCGCCATCTCCAAAATCCCAGTTCCATTGTGCCGGGAAAAAGGTTGATGACCCTGAAAATTGCGCTGGCTGCGCATTCAAACAAACGGGATTAAGCGCCATACTGCCAACGGGTTTTGGCCGAATTACAATTTCGATGGAGTCGTAGTTGGTTACATTGTTGCACGTAGCTTGCAAACGAATAATAAATCGTCCATGCTGGTTGAAATAATACACCAGACTGTCGGTGCCTGGAAGGGAGTCAACCACCACTCCGTTGCTGTCGCTAATCGACCAATCTTGGCTGCAAACAAGCCCCACCGATGTGTTGTTCCATAACATGATGGAATCGCCCTGGCAAATCAACGTATCGGAAACAGAGAATTGAGGTACGTTGTTGCAATTAAAACAAATGATATCGCTATTGGGAACAATCGCAATGGGAGCAGGGTTGGGCGAAGCGGTTAAAATGGAAATTGCGTTGTATGAGGGTTGTTGGCTGCCGCTTGATAAGTTTGGGGTTGTCATGGTTGGGGTGGGCGTGTTGCTGTAGGGGCAATTAGCTAAGCCCCCCAAACTATCAACCTTAATGAATAAAGGGTCGAAATACAGGGCTCCAAAACCTTGGGTTGAGGCCGAAACCAAAAAGCCTCCATCTTGGGTTTCTTGAATTCCCCAGCCTTTGTCTAAGCTTGGGCTGCCGTAGGTTTTGCTCCACAATCGGTTGCCAAGGGTGTCGTACACATTGAAGAGCACATCGGCGCCCCCATTGCCCCAGGTTGAGGTATAGCCGCTTTGAAGAATTAAGTTGTTGCTGGTATAATTTACGAAATGAGACCGGTCTTCTCCGGCGCCCTGAAGGCCTCTGGTCCACTGAATGGTCCCATTGCTGCCATTTAGGCTTAAAAGCATAAGGTCATATCCTTGACCAAGGCTGGTAGTGGAAGCGGAGATCAACAGGTTGCCCGAGGGAGTTACCTTTCCTGCCAAATCCCAATCGGCCCCATCGTTTCCCGACAAGCCGTAGCTGCGGGTCCAAATTGGATTTCCTAAGGAGTTAAGTCGAGCGGCAAAAATATCTTGCCCGCCATATGGCCCCATATATTGACCAGCAATAAAGATGTCGCCACCGGGCAGTGCCTCTACATAATTTACCCAAGCGTCTGAAAGTCCAACATTTCGCTGCCATACTGGAGTTCCAAGGGCGTCGGTTTTAAGGATAAAACCGGTTCTTGGGCTGCCCCAAAAGCCACCCATCAAAAATCCTCCATCTGGGGTTTGGTCGGTTGCAAGTCCAAAATCGTCGTTGCCAGTACCAAAAGTTCGCGACCAAACGAGTTGCCCCTGCGGATTCAGCCTTACCAACCATGCATCGTAGTTCCCAGCACCCCAAGATCGAGCCAATCCCGCGATAATGTAGCCGCCATTGCTGGTTTGCCGAACAAACTTTCCTCCCTCTTCATCGGGTCCGCCATACCGGTAATACCATTGAGTAGCTCCACATTCATCTACTTTCATTACATACAAATCGCACATGCCATGGCCCCCTGTTCCGTCGTCTTGTCCTGTACCGATAAAGCCTTTGTCGTTGGTTTCAGAAAAAGCCAAGCCAAAATTTAGTCCAGGAATTTTCTCGACCCTTAAAAAAGTGGTAATGTTGTTTGGTTGCCCATTAACCGTTAGGCTGAATCCCAGCAGAACCCAAGCAAACCAACTTAGGAATTGGTTTTTCATGGATTGGAAATTGCGATGGTTTTTATTTCTGCGGCTGGATATCCCACTTTTTGAACAATGGCAAACCTTAAAAAGGATTCTTGAGTCCAACGGCTTTCAATGGCATCGAATTTAGCCGTGCTATTTATTCGGTCTATGACCAAGTTTTTAACGGTATCGTTGCTAAAATATTCTTTGAACTTTAAACCCAAAAACGGGCAGTGCAATGCACCATGATCAATTTCGATAAATACTTTTTTGACGCTGCTTTGTTGGGCAAACAAAGGCAATGAACATACAAGGGAAAAAAGAAAAACCGGTAGACGTTGACCCATAACAGTAAATTTTAAAACTAAATGCTTTCAAAGGTACAACCAAAACCTGAAATTTTGGTGTTGAAAATGAATTAATTCAGTATTAAATCTTACTCTTTTTTGCTGAAAATCAGGAAAGACGGATTGGTTCCCAAAGGGGTAGAATTAGAATAACATACCCAAGAATGAATTATTTGCCTTGAAGCATGATGTCTTGCAATTCTTCCGCTTCAATGGGGATGTTGGCCATCAAATCGTCTATGCCCGTTGATGTAATTAGAACATCGTTTTCAAGCCGAATGCCAATTCCTTCTTCGGGGATGTAAATGCCAGGCTCAACTGTAAATACCATGCCGGCTTGCATGGGTTCATGAAAATAGCCAACATCGTGAACATCAATGCCTAAAAAGTGGCTGGTGCCATGCATAAAATATTTTTTATAGGCTGGATTTTCTGGAGTTTGTGCCTTGACCTCGGCAGCGGAAATTAAGCCCAATTGAAGCAACTCCTCTTGCATTGCTATGCCCACTTCGGCATTGTATTTTGCAAAGGTCATGCCCGGTTTTAAAAGCCCCATGGCACAACGCTGAACCCTCAATACGGCATCGTACACCTGCCGTTGTCTAGGGCTAAATCTACCCGAAACCGGAATTACTCGGGTTAAATCCGAGGCATAATTGGCATAATCGGCCCCTATGTCGAGCAACAAGGCGTCGCCTTCCATGCATTGCCTGTTGTTTTCGGTGTAATGGAGCACACAGGCAGAGGCCCCAGATGCAATTATTGGAGAATACGCGAATCCATTGGAACGAAGTCGAATGAATTCATGGCAGAGTTCGGCCTCAATTTCGTATTCCCAAATTCCAGGACGAACCGTATTTAGCAGCCGTCTAAATCCCGATTCAGTGATGGCGCAAGCCTGCCTCATCAACTCAATTTCAATGGGATGTTTTAGGCTACGCTGTCTGTAAAGCAAAGGAGCCAGTCTGCGGTATTCATGCAAGGGGTACTCTTCTTTGCATTTTAGCATGAACCGGTCTTCACGGGTTTGCACTTCGGCAGCGGCTCGAATATGTTCGTTCCGGTTTAAATACACTGTTTCTGCTTCGGCCATGAGCGCCCTAAACAGGTTTTTAAAGTCTTGATTCCATTTGACGGTGGAAACACCAGTGCGTTGAAAGGCTTCTTCTTTGCTTAATTTGGCGCCTTCCCAAACAGCAATGTGTTCATTGGTTTCGCGCAAGAACAGAATTTCCCGGTGGGCCGGATTTGAAGCGGAAGGGAATAAAATCAGGGTGGTTTCTTCTTGGTCAACACCCGTCAGGTAGAACAAATCAGAGTTTTGTTTAAAGCCCATGCTGCCATCGGCGTTGCTTGGCATTATGTCGTTTGAAACCAGAACCGCCATGCTTCCATCGGGTAATGATGCAGCCAGTTTTTTCCGGTTTTCTAAAAAAAGGGTTGGTTCAATCGCGGTGTATTTCATAGAGGTAAAGATAACCCTTTGCCCTGAAATTCGCCAATTCCGATTAGGCCTTGAGCCCAGCCAAAATAGAGTCCCAAAGAGCCAACCTAGCTTCTAGGGCATTTTCGGCTGCCCCTAAGGCTTGCTCCCATTTTTCGGGCTTGTTCTCGCAAAGAAGCTGTACCATTTTGTGGGATAAATGGCTGTGGTGATCGCCGTCTATCTCGATGTGTCGTTCTAAATAATACAAATACAGGGAGAACGTTCCTGCGCTGGCCTCGTTCATTTCGTGAACCATTGAACTGAACATGGTAGGAATCAGGTCTTCGCGGCCCCAAGTGAAAACGGCCGCGACTTCATGAGGGCGGTCTGCCCTTATGGTATTGAAGGTGAAGTTCAAGAATTGGGCTACCCCATTGGGAAGAACACGGCTGTCTTCGGGCGTTTTTCCTTGCCTCACTTCGCTTAAAAACAGGTCTAAGTTTTGTGTGTTCGCCCCCGCTTGCTCCATGGCCTTTAAGTACAATTCAAAATGGCTTATGTACCCTCCGCCAGGCATCTCGTCGCTTTCTTCTCCTTTTACAATTTCATTGATTAAATGACGCACCTCTGGGTCTCCGACAGGCATCCACGGAATTTGAGTGCAGGTTAAACGGGTTTGCAAATAGGTGAGCAGCGACATGAAATCCCAAACCGCATACACATGGCTTTCCATAAAATGCCTTAAGGATTCTGGTCGATTCAACTCGGCATACAAGGGATGGTTTTTGAGCGCATTTTTTAAGGAGTGCATTTTTGGGCTAGAGGAAGTGTCCATATGAAGGGGTCTAGGTTCTGGAATTAAGAAGCGGGTATTTTAAGAGGTTAAAACAAAACAGATTCAAAGGGGATTGCCATTCCTTACCAGGTAAACCTCATTTAGAACAGAAAAGTTCAGCATCTTTGATTTAACAAAATTAAACCTTGCTGCATGGCATTGAAAGAAGCGCCCTATGAAGATTTCCAGATTGAAGGCTGGGACCGTGCCGAAATATTTCGTTTTTTCAGGCCCTATGAGGATCCTTTTTTTCAGGTAACGGCCCCCTTACGCATAACGGGCGCCAAGAAACGGTGCGCAGAGCGCGGCGATTCGTTTTTTTTGCATTACCTCTACCACAGTTTGCAAGTGATAAAGCAAGAAACAGCTTTTTGCTTGCGCTTTGACCCGACCCGCACCGATCAACTTCGACGCTATCATTATGTGCATGCCGGCTGTACCATTGCCTTGGAGGACGGAAATTTTCGTTTTGGGGTTTTTGGATTTGACGCCGACGAACAAACCTTTTTGGAGCAAGGAAAAGCCCAATTGGCCGCCCCGGCAGGCCAAGGCCTTTCTCCAAACGACGCGCGCAGCGACATGGTTTTTTACAGTGTTTTGCCTTGGCTTTCGTTTACCGGTTTTAAAAATGCCCACAACCATATTTCTATGGACCATTTCCCTCGCTTGGTAACAGGAAAACCATTTCAACAAGGAGCCGACTGGTTCATGCCTTTGTCGGTCGAGGTTCACCATGCCCTTGCCGATGGCAGGCATGTTGCTGCATTGTTCTCGGGCTTGGAAGCGCGTTTGGGCGATTAAATTACCTTTTGGGTTGGTATTGAATGACCAACAACCCATCGCGGATCGGAAACAGTACCGGCAACAGGTCCTGATGGTTTTTGGCCGCTTGCGTAAATTGAATTAACCCCTGTGTTTCTATGTCGGTATGGATTTCGGGTTGAACCACCTTGCCACTCCAAAGCACATTGTCGGCCACAATCCACCCTCCCGGTTTCATTCTTGGCAAAACCATGTTTAAGTAATTCAAGTAGTTTTCTTTGTCGGCATCAATGAACACCAAATCCCAGGTTTCGTTGATTTCTGGGATTACCTGTAAGGCGTGTCCCCAATGAAGGTGAACCCGCAGGCTCAAGTTGGCTTCGTTCACGTAGCCTTCTACGCGTTTTTTTAATTCGTCGTTGATGTCAATGCTGTGCAGGTGTGCGTCTTCAGGCATGGCCATGCCCATGCATAGTGCAGAGTAACCCGTGTAGGTTCCTATTTCAAGAATGCGTTGGGGCTTTATCATGCGCACCCAGGTCTGCAAAACGCTGCCTTGCTGATGCCCGCTGCACATTCTTGGCATGAGTACCTGCTGCCAGGTTTCACGGGCAATGCGCTGCAATAAGGGGTGTTCGTTGTATCCGGCGGCTTCAGAGTACCGAGAAATGTCTTCAGGTAAAAAGTCCATGTTTTAAGCGTTTTCAGGATAATAATAGCACTCGCTGATTTTTGAAGGTTCAAATAAAGCGCTGGCTGCTGCTGTAATGTCGCTGGGTTTTAAAGAATGGAGTCGGTCAAAAACGGCGGCCAAGGTTTCAACCTCATCGTGCAATAAAATGGAACGAGCCACAATTTGAAGCATGTTCCCCGCATTTTCATTGGATAAGGCAAGTTGCCCCATAATTTGCTGTGTGGCCTTGTGCCATTGCATGCTGCCTAAAGGTTGGCTGCTCAGCTTTTTAAGTTCTTTTAAAATCAAGGTTCGTGTCCGCTCCATTTTTGCCGGTTCGGTGGCCCAAATAACCGACCAGTTTCCGCTCATTCGATAAGGAGTATAACCCGATTCAAGCACATAGGTGATTCCATATTTTTCGCGTATTCCCATGTTTAGCCTTGAAGACATGGCAGGTCCGCCCAAAATGGTATTTAAAACAGATACAGGCAGGCGGCCGTCCGAAAATACGTCAGGCCCAATTCCGCCCAAGATTCCATACGCAGAATGGTTGCTGCGCACATCTCGTTTCGAAAAAGTGGGCACAGCTGTTGGAGCCGTGGGCCTAGCTATGCCAGCCGTTGAGCCCGCAGGCAGCGCCTCGAACAGAGAACGCACCCACCGTTCTAAGATTTTACGTTGAAAACGCCCCACCAATACCAAAACCATGTTGTTGGCAGTATAGGTTTGCTGGTGCCAGCGGATTAAATCGCTACGGTTCAATCGAGCTAAAGCCTCTGGGTCGCCAAGTATTGGCGTTGACAGGGGGTGATTGGCAAACAGTTCAGCATCAAACCACTCGCCCAATTCATCCAGAGCGTCGTCTTTGCTGGATTGAATTTCGTCCAGAACTACGGCCTTTTCTTTGGGAATTTCCCGCTCAGGAAAACAAGGTTGCCGTACCATATCGGCAAGCAATTCAAGGGCTCGATAGGTGTGCGGCTGTAAAAAGGTTGCATAATAAAAGGTCTGCTCTTTTGTAGTGTAGGCATTCAGGTCTCCACCCACATCGTCCATTCGGGTAAGAATGTGATGGGCCTTGCGTTTTTGGGTTCCTTTAAACAACATGTGTTCTGTGAAATGCGCAATTCCAGCAGAAAAATCAGGAGCTTCGTTCAAGGTGCCTGCATCGACCATAACTCCGGCCGAAGCAACGGGGCTGCGCGTTTCGACCCATGCCACACGCAGTCCGTTGGGAAGTGAAAACCGATGAATGGGCCAATCTTGAACGCTACGCATAACCACGAAGGTACAGTCCTTGGTTGGATTTAAGCATTTTTTAGGGATTATTGATGTTGGGCGGCAGCCGGGCTTTCCGCGCTACTCCGCAGTTGCCAAAAGGCTGGCCCAGCTGGTTTGCGGGGGCTCCCAAGGTCGCCTCCGCACCTAGCGGGCCAGGCTTCGGCACCTTTGCGGGGTAGCAGCGTCAATCCCTGCCGCGGCTCATGGCCGTTTATCATTCAAGGCGCCGATTTTCTGGTTGGACTGCGGCAGGGATTGAACCAGGTAGCCCACAGGCTGCCGGTGCCTGGCCCGCGTGGTGCGGAGGCGACCTTGGGAGCCACCGCAAACCAGCTGGGCCAGCTACCGGCAACCGAGGACTACCGGTGAAAGCCCGTTTGCCGCTCAAAAAACGAACAAAAGAACCCGGCTTAAAATTCCAAAAGTCAAACGCGTTCCGCGCTAATGTCGTACCTTTATGGCATGTCTGAAATTACCATAATTGGCGCAGGATTGGTTGGTTCTTTGCAAGCCCTGTACGCTGCGCAAGCGGGATTGACCGTGGATGTTTACGAACGGCGCCCCGATATTCGTTCGGCCACTTTGTACCAAGGCCGCTCCATAAATTTGGCTTTGTCTGACCGCGGTTGGAAGGCCCTAGAAGAGGTCGGGCAGGCCGATAAAGTTCGGGAAATCGCCATTCCTATGTACAAGCGCACCATGCACGATGTTTCGGGCCCCCTTCGCTATCAGCCCTACGGAGCCGATGGGCAGGCAATTTATTCGGTTAGCCGAGGCGCATTGAACCGGCTTTTGCTGGAAGCTGCTGACCGGACCGGCAACGTGCGTTTTAACTTTGAATGGAAGTGCAGCTCCCTTGATTTGAAACAAAAAGAATTGCATTTTGACGCTGCAAACAGCGGACAACGAAGGGTAAAATACAGCCGACTCATTGGCACCGATGGCGCCTTTTCCGCCATTCGGCAAGCACTGATGATGAACGACCGCTTTGATTACCATCAATTTTATATTGAACACGGCTACAAAGAATTAAGTATTTATCCCGATGAAAAGGGAGGGTTTAAAATGGAAAAAGAAACCCTGCACATTTGGCCCAGAAAGGATTTTATGCTGATTGCCCTGCCCAATCCCGATGGCTCTTTCACCTGTACCTTGTTTTTTCAAATGGAAGGACCTCTTTCGTTTGCCTCCCTTGATACAGACAAGAAGGTAATGGATTTTTTCAAAACTACCTTTCCCGATATCCTGCCATTGATTCCTGATTTAACTCAACAATGGAACACCAATCCCGCATCTTCATTGGTAACTGTTCGATGCAATCCCTGGAATTACGCCGACGAGGTTTTGATTTTGGGCGATGCTGCCCATGCCGTTGTTCCTTTTTATGGGCAAGGAATGAACGCCGGATTTGAGGATTGTTCCTTGCTGAACACGGCGTTTAAGGCGAATGGAGGAAGCTTTAGCGGGTTGTTTTCTCGTTACGCCGCAGAACGACAGCCCGACGGAGTAGCCATTTCGGAGTTGGCCCTGCGGAATTTCATAGAAATGCGCGACAAGACCGCCGATCCGGTGTTTTTGCTTCAAAAGAAAATTGAGGCTCGCTTTTCGGCAGCCCATCCCGAAAAATGGCAACCCTTGTATTCTATGGTTACCTTTTCGCACCGCCCCTACTGTGAGGCCTTACGGCGAGGTGAAGTGCAAGACGGAATAATGAAACAAGTTATGGATCGCGCAGATATTGAACAGGTTTGGGATTCGCCCGAAATTGAATCGGCCATTCTGGCGGCCTGGGAAAACACCCCCGAATTGCATTGAGAACAAAACGAAATTTGGTTGTATTTACCGGAGCCGGGATGTCGGCCGAGAGCGGTATTCCTACATTTCGTGGCAGCGACGGCCTGTGGGAAGGACATAGGGTAGAAGATGTGGCCACCCCCGAGGCGTTCGAGCGGAATCCGGATTTGGTGCATGCCTTTTACAATGAACGCCGCAGGAACATTGCTCAAGCCCAGCCCAACGCCGGACACCTAGCATTGGTGGCCGCAGAAGCGGATTGGGATTTGCAGGTGATAACCCAGAATGTTGACAACCTGCACGAACGTGCGGGCAGTAAAAAGGTGCTGCATTTGCACGGGCGCATTGATCAGGCAAGAAGCATAGAATCGCCCGAGGTGATTGTAGATGTAGAAGGCGACCTGAATATCGATAGCCGGCTTGCAGATGGTAGGCGGTTGCGTCCGCATATTGTGTGGTTTGGAGAAATGGTGCCGGCGATAGGGGAGGCGCAAGGGATTGTTCAAGAGGCTGATGCACTGCTGGTGGTAGGGAGCAGCCTTCAGGTGTATCCGGCGGCGGGGTTGTTGTATGACTTGCCCATGGGTAGGCCCTTGGTGCTGGTTGACCCAGGGAAAGTCGGGTTAAATCGTGTGGGGTTGCATCATATACAAAAAGGAGGAAGCGACGGAATCCCAGAAGGCTTGGCCTATCTGAACGCCTATTTTGAGCAGTCAGACAAGCAATAGAACCGCATCCTCACCAAAATAGGCAGGATGTACTTTTACGTATCCGTTTGCACTGTTGCCACTAAAACTAGGACATTTTAAAAAGTATTTGGACTGGTCCTTTCCTTCAAGTCCTTTCCAAATATCTTTTTTCAAATCCCTATTTGAAAAAGGGTGATCCGCCACTTCACCCAGTCTCATTCCCGAAACTCCCGCCTCCCGTTTCAGCAAAGTTACCTTTGTTTGAAATGGAAAGCATTTCTGAGACCCCCTGTGAACCATTGGATTGCTTTTCAGCTTTCCTCCGACCCACAATCACACTTCACGCCTAAAAGAACCCTAAGTGTTCTTCGCCACCCCAATACGTGGCGAAGCCAAAAAATTTTCATCGATGAACCACGAATGTACGAACGGCTTTTGCTTTTGTCAAGTAAAAAACGTGCTGAATTCAAGCCACAAATGCAACTTTTGGATTAAACAATAATTCTTTCATTACAAATATAGGTGTTTCGAATTTGAATCGTTTTCTTGGGCGTGAATTTATTTTGAGTTCAACTTCTTTTACTTGTTCTTCTGTTATAGATTTAAAGTCCATTTTCTTAGGAAAATACTGT
>Ga0194129_10001038_pt1 | contig 48325 bp, 34 predicted proteins | sample TA2KigCa35mmetaG_FD_150862 | JGI IMG/M metagenome (GOLD analysis project Ga0194129, IMG submission 150862) | Freshwater microbial communities from Lake Tanganyika, Tanzania - TA2015038 Kigoma Deep Cast 35m | ecosystem: Environmental > Aquatic > Freshwater > Lake | place: Tanzania: Lake...
GCTGGTGGCACCGCCGGCTTGGAACCGGTACCAGTAAGGCCGCCCGGGCTTGAGGCCGCCGACCTCGATGTGCACGGAGTGGCCCAGTTGGGGCAGGGCGACCGTGGTGCCGCGCTGGACGATGCGCGACATGGCCTCGGTCTCCGAAACCTCCCAGCGGACGGGGATGCCCTCGGTGGTCAGTCCGTAGCCGGGTTCCAGCGGCTTGGGGCAGAGGCGCGTCCACAGCACCACGCCGTGGGCATCCGGATCCCCGGAGGCGACGCCCAACTGGAAGGGATCGGCCGCGAACGAGATCTTGGAGTCGGCGGTTCCTGAGGATCGCGCGGCGAGGGCCGGCAGCGCCGCCAAGGCCGCACCATAGGCGACGAAGAGGCGGCGGCTGAGTCCGCCTTCGTGACGGACGGCCTGGGGGAGACGTTCGAGCAGGGACATGGCCATCAAGTCCATTCGAGACGGTGCACGAAGGGGGTCAAGGGACTTCTGGGGTGTCACCGGAATGTCAATCTCTCCAGCCCAGGGAAGGATCGATGCGGGCCCCTCTGTGGGCGGACGGTTCATCGCAACCCTGGGGCCCGCATCACCGGCCGTGGCGCAAGGCCTCCAGCTCGCGCCGCAAGGGCAGCCAGTATTCCCGGTCACGCTCACGCTCGGCGGTTTCCTCGACTCGCAGCGCCTGCTCCAGATCCGCCGACTCTCCGCGGGCGGCGTAGGAAAGCAGTGGGCGTTTGGCGGACAGGCGGCGACACGCCGCAGGATGGCGTCGAGCGAGTTCCAGGAGCAGGTCCGGGGTGCGGAGTTCCAGGAACCAGAAGCGGACCTGCGCCGGTGTGGGCTGCGTCGGGTTCTCGAAATAGTGCGCTTCGACCAGGCGCCGGATCATCGGCCAATCCTTGTCACGCTGTGTCTTCTTGGCCTGGACCAGATCGGGCAAGGAAAGCAGGTCGACCTCTTCGCCAGTGGCCAGTTGGAGCGTGGTCCGACGTCGCCACAGGTTGGCGAACGGCTCCACGCCACGCATCCGGGACATGATGTCGACGCGCATGTCGAGGGCGTCGGGGTGTCGGCATCGGAAATGGACGGCGTGTCCGCGTCGGAGGTGTTTGAGGGCAAACGGCGGGACCGCGATGGGGTCGGCCTGCAGATCGGCGAGCGCCTTGCGCAAGCGCGTCAGGTTGGCGGTGTCCGCCAAGAGGACGAAATCCGCGTCGCGGCTAAACTCGGCCGCGCCGTAGAACACGCACGCCTGTCCGCCCATGAGGAGGGCGCGAACGCGCTGCGCGCGCATCGAAGAAAGGACTTTGCGTATCGGGTTCGGGATCAAGCGAGCCTCCCAGCGCGAGATAGGTTTGCCACAATTTCTCGCTTTCCAGCCAACGCTGTGCCGGGCTCAGCCGATACCACTCGGCCCATTCCCCGCCCACCAGATCTTCCGGCTGAATCACACCTTGAAGAATGCCAACTCCCGGCTCGCCTGTAAATCGCCGAACCCACCGATTCTGGGCGAAACCCATGTTTCGAACCATGTCCCTTTCCCGGGCGATGGGGCAGGATCGGCACCCCGAAAACCTGGATTGAGGACAGGATCTGAAATCCGGGCTCGTCGGATGAGCGGAGGGCTTGATGCTGGGGGCATGAATCCACCGGGATCGCTGGAGCCCTACCTGTTTTTCGGAGGACGTTGCGAAGAGGCCTTGGCGCTGTATCGCGAGGCTCTGGGCGCGGAGTTGGAGATGTTGATGCATTTCCGCCAAAGCCCGCAGCCCATCCCACCGGGAATGCTGCCCGCCGGGTTCGAGGACAAGGTGATGCACGCCAGCGTGCGCATCGGGGGCGCTCGCGTGCTGGCGTCGGACGGGTGCGAGGAGGGCGGTCGATTTGGCGGGTTCAGCCTGTCGGTGTCGTTGCCGGACGCCGAGGCGGTCCGCAGGGCCTTCGACGGATTGGCGGTGGGTGGTTCGGTGCAGACGCCCCTGGCTCCAACCTTCTGGTCTCCCCTCTACGGATCCGTGACCGACCCGTTCGGCGTCTCCTGGATGCTGTCGCTCGCGGCCACACCGGCAACTGCGTGAGTGCCGGATTCGGTCGATGACGGGCCGGCCCGTTCCGGGCCAACCTGCTGCGGGGCCTCCCGGGATCGTTGTTCCGGAACGGGGGATCCGATCGCTTCGACCACGACCGAATCCATGCCGTCTCCAGAATCCGTGCCGCCTGCCGTCCCCGCCGCGCTCGGGATGCCCGCCCTGGGCTTGGGCACCTGGAAGTTGCCCAAGCCGCAGACCCCAGCGGTGATCCGCGAGGCGGTGCGGCTGGGGTACCGTCACTTCGATTGCGCCTGCGACTATGGCAACGAGGCCGAGGTGGGGGCCGGGTTGGCGTCGGCGCTGCAAGAGGGGCTTTGCCGCCGCGACGACCTCTGGGTGACCTCCAAGCTGTGGAACACCTACCACGAGCCAAAGCAGGTGCGGGCGGCCTGCGAGCGGTCGTTGTGCGACTTGCGCCTGGACGTGCTCGATTTGTACCTCGTGCATTTCCCGATCGCGCTGGCCTACGTGCCCTTCGATGTGCGTTACCCGCCGGAATGGGTCTTCGACCCGGCGGCCGAGACGCCGGTGATGAAGCCCATCGAGGTGCCGTACGCCGACACCTGGGGGGCGATGGAAGAATTGCAGCGCGCCGGCCTGGTGAAGCGGATCGGTGTGAGCAACCTCAACGTCTCGATGCTGCGCGAGGTGCTGAACACGGCCTCCATCCGGCCGGCGGTGCATCAGTTTGAGGCGCATCCGTACCTGACCCAGGAGCGGCCGGTGCGCTTCTGCTAGTCGGAGGGCATCGCCGTGACGGCGTTCTCGCCGCTCGGGGCTCCGTCGTACGTGCCGCTGGGGATGGCCCGTCCCGACGAGTCGGTGCTCGGCGACCCGGTGGTGCGCGGCATCGCCGCGGCCGTGGTCCGCACGCCGGCCCAGGTGGTGCTGCGCTGGGGCGTGCAGCGCGGGTGTGCGGTCATCCCCAAGGCGCAGGATCCGGTGCACTTGGCCGAGAATGCGCGGATCTTCGGGTTCTCTCTCGGCGAGGCCCAGATGGCGGCCATCGATGCGCTGGACCGCCGCCGCCGGTTCAACGACCCGGGCGAGTTTTGCGAGAAGGCGTTCAACACCTTCTTCCCGATCTTCGATTGAAGCGCGCCCCCCCCTTGCGCCTCCGGGTGGCGGCGGCGGGGATCAGAAGAGGCTGGGCTGCTCGGGCAACACCTCGATGCAGCGGGGGTCGTCGATGCGGGCCTGGCCCACGATGGGGTCCACGCGGTGGCGGGTCCACTCGGCGTCGGGGCCCGGCCGGAGCAGCGACTGGAGCATGTCCACGGGCGTCCGCGGATCGAGCCAGAGCGCGGCCGACTCCGGGTCGAGGCAGGCGGGCATCCGGTCGTGGATGGGGGCGACGACCGCGTTCGGGGCGGTGGTGATGACGGTGAAGGTCTCGAGCGGCGTGGCCCGACCCGGGGCGAGCCACCACTCCCAGAGGCCCGCCATGAGGAAGACCTCACCGCCAGATCGGGTGAACCGCCAGGGCTGCCTGGATCGTCCGAGCACCTGCCACTCGTAGAACCCGTCGGCGAGAACCAGGCAGCGTCGATCTCGGAAGGCATCCCGGAAGGCGGGTTTGCCTGCGAGGGTCTCGGCGCGGGCGTTGACCAGCGGGCCCGCGGTCGCCCCGGCGGCACCGCCTCCGCCGTCGCCCCGGGACCATCGCGGCACCAGGCCCCAGCGCAGCTCGTCCACGGCCAGACCGGCGGTCGTGCGACGGATCACCGAGGCGCGCTGGGTCGGCGCGATGTTGTACCTGGCCCGGGCCCGGTGACCGACCCGCTCGGAGCCCACGCGCACCTCGGATTGCTCCCGAGCCAGACTGTACCGGCCGCACATGCGGGCCACGGTGACGGGCCGGCAGACCGGGTCAAGATCGCGGGCCAAGTCACAGACTTGTAACCTGGACGACACGAAGCGACCATTCATGGCGTGTTAGGACCAGTGCGAGTTATGCCAAAGATACTCGTCGTCGACGACGAACCCGATGCGCTGGAGGTCCTGGGATTCAATCTCAAGAACGCCGGATACGAGGTCACGACGGCCGATGATGGCGATTCGGCCCTCAAAAAGGCCCGGCAGCAGATCCCCGACCTGATCCTCCTGGACCTGATGCTGCCCGAGGTCGACGGCCTGGAGGTGTGCAAACTCCTGCGGCGCGACCCGGCCACCAGCGGCATCCCGATCATCATGGTGACGGCCAAGGCGGCCGAGATCGACCGTGTGGTGGGCCTGGAATTGGGAGCCGACGACTACGTCACCAAGCCCTTCAGCCCGCGCGAACTCATCCTGCGCATCCGCAACCTGCTCAAGCGGCGCAGCGAGACCGAGGAGGAGAAGCCGCAGACGATGCAGTTCGGCGACCTGGTGATCGACATCCCTCGTCACCTCGTGAGCGTCGCCGGCCAGCGCATCGGCCTCACGGCCACCGAGTTCAAGCTGCTCATCGTGCTGGCCCAGCGCCGGGGGCGGGTCCAGAGCCGCGAGGCCCTGCTGCGCGACGTGTGGGAATACGACAATCTCATCGACACCCGCACGGTCGACACCCACATGCGCCGCCTGCGCGAGAAGCTGGGCACGGGCGCCCAGTACCTGGATACCGTCCGGGGTGTGGGTTACCGCTTCATGGAGGCCTGAGGCTCGAATGCCAGCGATCTCCCCGTCAGTCGCCGCGATCCTCGGAGCCGGGGTGTCGGCAGCGGTCGTGGCCATGGCCCTCCGGTCGCGGGCGCGCCGGCAGGCCCGGGAGGCCGCCACGCTGCGCGAGGAGCTGGCCCGCGAACGCTCGAGCCGGGCCGAGTCGCAGGCCGCCGAGAACGCGCGCCAGCAGGCGCTCTTCGAGAACATGCTCGAGGGGGTGTTGCTGCTCGACGGTGGCGGCCGGGTGCAGTTCACCAACACCGCCTGCCGCCGGTTCTTCGACCTCGAGGCCGACGTGCGGGGGCGCACCCTGCTCGAGGCCTTCCGCTGCAACGAGCTGTCGGCCGTGGCCGTCGAGGCCGCACGGGCCGGCCGGGTCAACGGCCGGGAGATCGAGCTGGACGGCGGGGAAGAGGCCCGTCTGCTGCAGGTCAACGCGGTGGCGCTGGCGGGTCCGGAGGGACGCTCGGACGGCATCCTCATGGTCCTTCACGACGCGACCCGGCTGCGGCAGCTCGAGAGCACCCGCCGGGACTTCGTGGCCAACGTCAGCCATGAGCTGCGCACGCCCCTCTCGCTGATCAAGGGCTCGGTCGAGACGCTGCTCGACGGGGCGGCTTCGCAGCCGGCCGTCGCGAGCCGGTTCCTCGACATCATCGACCGGCACTGCGACCGGCTCACCTTCCTGATCGAGGACCTGCTCACGCTCTCCCGGCTGGAGTCCGGCCAGTTGGCCATCAATTTCGACACGGTGCCCCTGAACGGCCACGTGTCGGAGGTGTTCGACGACTTCCACCGCAAGGCGGCCGAGCGGGGCGTCCGGCTGCTCAACGAGGTGCCCGAGGGATTGCGTGCCCGGGCCGATTCGGACCGGCTCGACCAGGTGCTCTCGAACCTCATCGACAACGCCATCAAGTACGGGCGGCCGGGGGGGTCCGTCCGGGTCGAGGCCCGCGAGGGCGAGCCGGGCGAATGGATCGAGATGGCCGTGGTGGACGACGGGCCGGGCATTCCCACCGAGGCGGCCGAACGGGTGTTCGAGCGGTTCTACCGGGTCGACACGGCCCGGTCCCGGGAGCAGGGCGGTACCGGCCTGGGCCTGAGCATCGTCAAGCACATCATCCAGGCCCATGGCGGCGAGGTGCGGCTGGAGACCGCGCCGGGCAAGGGCGCGGCCTTCCGCTTCACGCTGCCGGCGGTGCCGCCGCCGCCCACGGGCAAGTGATCCCCGGGGGCGCGCGCGGTCGGTTCGGCCGGCGGCCTGGCCAGGTCGAGGCGACCGGTGGGAGCGGGGCGCCTTCGGCGAGGGCCCCGGCCGGACCCGGGTTCACACGTCCCCGACACGGTGCGACAGGACCCATCCCGCCGTCATGCCTGCGCGCCGCGCCGGTGGTTCGTCCCGGGGGCTTATCACGTGACTCCCGGGCCCATCCACGGTAGGGCTTGGTCCGCCATGCCCGACCCGATCGACGAGCCGTCGTCGCAGCCCCTGGTCTTCGACAGCCACCTCGACCTCTCCATGAACGCCATGGAGTGGAACCGTGACCTCACCCGGTCGCTGGAGCACATCCGACGCCGCGAGCAGCACCTCAAGGACCAGCCCGACCGGGGCAATGGCATCGTGTGCTTCCCGGAGATGCGGCGTGGCAACGTGGGCCTCTGCGTGGCCACGCAGATCGCCCGTTCGGTGGACCGCTTCAGCCGCATGCCCGGCTGGAGCAGCCCCTCGCAGGCGTGGGCCCAAACCCAGGGGCAGTTGGCCTGGTACCGCGAGATGGAGGCCGCCGGCGAGTTGCGCTGCATCACCGACCTGGCCGGCCTGGAGGCGCACCTGGACGATTGGCGAGGCCCATCGGCCGGACGCAGACCCATCGGGTACATCCTGAGCCTGGAGGGCGCCGATTCGCTCCACACCCCGGCCCACCTTGAGCGGGCCGTGGCCCAGGGCCTGCGGGCCGTCGGGCTGACCCACTACGGTCCGGGCCGCTGCGGTGCGGGCACCGACGACGAGGGGCCCCTGACGCCCTACGGGCGCGAGTTGCTGGCCGAGGTCGAGCGAATGGGGCTCATCCTGGATGTCACCCACCTGAGCGACGAGTCCTTCCGCGACGCGCTCGACCGCTTCTCCGGGCCCATGTGGGCCAGCCACTCCAACTGCCGCGCCCTGGCCGACTGGAACCGTCAGTTCGCCGACGACCAGATCCGGGAACTGGTCCGCCGGGACGCGGTCATCGGGGTGGCCGTCGATGCGATCATGCTGGTCCACGGCTGGCGGCACCACCGTTCCAAGCCGCGGGACTTCGGGCTGAGCCTCGAGCGCCTGGCCGATCACATCGACCACATCTGCCAGCTGGCCGGCGATGTCCGGCATGTCGGCATCGGCACGGACGCCGACGGCGGGTTCGGCACCGAGCAGATGCCGGTGGACCTCGGCTCGATCGCCGACATCCAGCGGCTCGGGCCGATCCTCGCCCTGCGCGGCTACTCGGCCGACGACATCGACGCGATCTTCCACGGCAACTTCCTGGCCTTCCTGCGTCGCGTGTGGCGGTAGCCGGGGTGGGCCGGGGGGGCGCGCGCCGAGGTGGCGGGTCGGGTTGTGTCAAAAGTGAGGACCGACCCCTTCGGGGATGGATCTCGCGTTGAGTTTCAAGGCGTGAACCGGCTCACTAGGGGTTTCGATGATCCTGCCGCGCATTTCCATCCAGAGGCCGATCCTGGCCTGGATGATGAACCTGGTGCTGGTGCTCTTCGGCCTGATCGGGCTGTCCCGGCTGCCGGTGCGCGAGCTGCCCGACATCGACCCGCCCATCGTCTCGGTGACCACGGTGTTCCCGGGGGCCAACGCGCAGGTGGTCGAGACGGAGGTCACCGAGCGGCTCGAGGAGGCCGTCAACAACATCGAGGGGATCAAGACGCTGCGCAGCGAGAGCCGCGAGGGCGTGAGCAACATCTCGGTGGAGTTCGACCTCTCGCGCGACATCGACACCTCGGCCCAGGACGTGCGCGACCGGGTGTCCCGCGTGCGTGGGGCGCTGCCGCGCGACATCCGCGAGCCCATCGTGTCCAAGCAGGACTCCGACGCGCAGCCCATCCTGTGGATCTCCCTCAACAGCGACCGGTACTCGCCGCTGGAGATGACCACGCTGGCCGAGCGCCAGATCAAGCCGAGGCTCCAGGGCGTGGCGGGCGTGTCGTCGATCACCATCGGCGGCGAGAAGCGCTACGCCATGCGCCTGTGGCTCGACTCGGCCCGCATGGCCGCCCGCAAGGTCACCGTGCTCGACGTGCAGCAGGCGCTGCGGCAGCAGAACATCGAGCTGCCCAGCGGCCGCGTGGAGAACCTCGACCGCGAGATGACCATCCAGACGCGGGGCGAGATGAAGTCGGCCGCGGAGTTCAACAACCTCGTGCTCCGCGCCGAGGGGGCCAACCTCGTGCGGCTCAAGGACGTGGGCCGCGCCGAGGACGGCGTCTCCGACTACCGCACCATCGCCCGCGCCGTCGGCAATCCGTGCATCTTCCTGGGCATCGTCAAGCAGGCCAAGGCCAACACGTTGAAGGTGGCCCAGTCCATCCGCTCCGAGGTCGCCGCGATCGGGCCCACGCTGCCCGAGGGCATCACCATGCGGGTCAACTACGACTCGAGCATCTATGTCGAGAAGGCCATCTCCGAGGTCTGGGACACGCTGGCCATCGCCTTCGGGTTGGTGGTGCTCATCATCTTCGTCTTCCTGCGCGACCTGCGGGCGACGGTCATCCCGACGGTGGCCATCCCGGTCTCCATCATCGGCACCTTCGCCGCGCTGCACTTCATGGGCTACTCGGTGAACATCCTCACGATGCTGGCGCTGGTGCTGGTGATCGGCATCGTGGTCGACGACGCCATCGTGGTGCTCGAGGCCATCTACCGGCACATCGAGGAGGGCATGAAGCCCCTGGCCGCGGCCTTCAAGGCCATGGAGGAGATCAGCTTCGCGGTCATCGCCATCACGCTCTCGCTGGTGGCCGTCTTCACGCCGCTGGCCTTCCAGAAGAGCACCACCGGCCGGCTCTTCGTGGAGTTCGCCGTGGCGGTCTCGGTCTCGGTCATCATCTCGGCCTTCGTCGCGCTGACGCTCTCGCCGGCCATCGCTGCCCGCGTGCTCAAGCCCATCCACGGCCGCAAGGCCACCGGGCTCTTCGCGGTGTTCGAGGCGGTGCTCGATGCGGTGAGCCGGGGCTACCTGGGCTCCCTGCGCAGGGCGCTGCGGCACCGGTTCCTCTCGGTGCTGGTGACCCTGGGGACGGTGGCCCTGATGGTTTTCGCCTACCGGGGCCTCGACAAGGACTTCCTGCCTCAGGAGGACAAGAGCCGAATGTTCGCCATCGTGCTGACGCCGAACGGCTCCACCAGCGAGTTCACCGACCGCCAGCTCCGCAAGGCCGAGGCCATCGTGGCCGGCGTGCCCGAGGTGCAGAGCTACGGGGCCATCGTGGCCCCAGGCTTCAGCGGCCCTGGCCAGGCCTCCTTCGGCATCGTCTTCGTGAGCTTCAAGGACCGGTCCGAGCGGGCCCGCTCCACGCAGGAGATCGTCAACGGGCCCGGCGGCATCGCCCAGCGCTTCTTCGCCGAGGTCGAGGGCGGCTTCGCCATCGCCAACCTGCCCAAGGCCATCGAGGTGAGCTTCAACAGCTCGCCCTTCGAGCTGGTGGTTCAGAACCAGGACCTCGACACCCTCAACCAGACGGTGCAGGCCCTCTCGGCGCGCATCGGCTCGCTCACCAACGAGACGGGGCAGCCGCTGCTCAAGAACCTCCGCGTCAGCTACGAGGTGGACAAGCCCGAGCTACGCCTTTCGGTCGACCGCAGCCGCGCCGCGGCCCTGGGCGTCACCATCGAGGACATCTCCCGCACGCTGCAGATCCTCTTCGGCGGCCTCGACCTGAGCCGGCTCAAGGTGGGCGGCAAGGAGTACGAGGTCATCGCCCAGCTCGAGCGCGCCTCCCGGCTCACGCCGCAGGAGCTCGACACGGTCTACGTGCGCAACCGCGCCGGCGACCTCATCCAGCTCAGCGCGGTGGTCACCCGCACCGCCGGCGCGGCCCCGAACTCCATCAGCCACTATGGGCGGCTCCGCAGCGCCAGCATCACGGCCTCGCCCGGCGGCGTGCCCATCGGCGTGGTGGTCGAGCGGGTGCAGCCGCTCCTGGTCGACCTGCCGGCGGGCACCCTGCATGCCTGGGAGGGCGAGGCGAAGAACCTCGCCGACAGCACGGACGAGATCTGGTGGGTGCTCGGCCTCGCGGCGGTGATCGTGTACATGACGCTGGCGGCCCAGTTCGAGAGCCTGATCCACCCGTTCACGGTGATGCTCGCGCTGCCGCTGGCGGCCGTGGGGGCCTTCGGGCTGCTCTGGGTGCTGGCCTTCCTCGGGAAGACCGGGGTGATCCCGGTCATCCCGTCGATGAACATCAACCTCTTCAGCCAGATCGGCCTCGTGCTGCTCATCGGCCTGGTGACCAAGAACTCCATCCTGCTGGTCGAGTACGCCAACCAGCGCGCCCGGGAGGGCATCGACCCGATGACCGCCATGATGGAAGCCGGCCGGGTCCGCCTGCGGCCCATCCTCATGACGGCCTTCTCGACGGTCGCGGGCATCCTGCCCATCGCCATCGGGTTCGGCGCGGGCGCCGAGAGCCGCCGGCCGATGGGTGTGGCCGTGGTGGGTGGCATGCTGACCAGCACCTTCCTGACGCTCTACGTGATCCCGGTGGTGTACGTGCTGCTGGACCGCTGGTTCCCGACCCGGGCGGCGCGATCCGCCGAGGACACGGCAGCGACCCCGACCCCGCAACCTGCCGCCGCCCACTGAGGCCATGAACCCGCCCGCGACCTCTTTCCGTCCCGCCGCCCCCGGTCCCTGGGCATGGGCCCGCCGGTCGGTCCTCGTGCTGGGGCTGCTCGCCCTGGGCTGTCAGGGGCCGCAGGCGATTGTCCGGCCGACCCCGCCGGCGTCCGCATCGGTCTTCCGACCGGAGAAGCTCTCGGCCATCGACGCGGCCATCCTGCAGGCCGTCGCCTCCAACCGCTGTCCCGGCGGGGTGTTCTGGCTGGAGCGCCACGGGGCCGTCTACTCCAGGGCCTACGGCCGACGCGCGGTCGAGCCCGCCCCGGAATCCGCGACCGTGGACACGATCTACGACGCCGCCTCGCTCACCAAGGTGCTGGCCACGGCCCCGGCGGTGGCCCTGCTGATCGAGCGGGGTCAGGTCGACCCCGACCAACCCCTGGCCCGTTACCTTCCGGCCTTCGGCACCCGCGGCAAGGAGGTCATCACGGTGCGGCAGGTGCTCACCCACACCTCGGGCCTGCGCCCCGGGTTGGGCGGCGGATCCTGGAGCGGCTCCGACAAGGCCCTCGAGCTGGCCTGCGATGAGACGCCGACCCATCCGCCGGACACGAAGTTCGTCTACTCGGACATCAACTTCATCCTGCTGGGCAAGCTGGTCGAAAAGGTCTCGGGCCAGTCGCTGGACGCCTTCTGCGATCAGCGTCTGTACCGTCCCCTGAAGATGAGGGACACCGGCTATCGTCCGCTGACCCGGGGCCTGCCATGGGCGCGCATCGCGCCCACCGAATGCCGGGGCGGCGGCGACGGGTGTTTCCGGGGCGAGGTGCACGACCCCACCGCCCGCCGGATGGGCGGGGTGGCCGGGCATGCGGGTCTCTTCACCACGGCCTCCGACGTGGCCCGGTTCTGCCGGATGATGGACGCCGGCGGCATCCTCGATGGCGTGCGGGTGATGCGTCCGGAGACCGTCGCTCGCATGATCGCCGTGCAGACCCCGGCCCACCTGCCCAAGCGCGGCCTGGGCTGGGACATCGATTCGCCCTATGCCGGCCCCCGCGGATCCCTCTTCCCGGTCGGCTCCTTCGGGCATTCGGGCTGGACCGGCACCTCCCTCTGGCAGGATCCGAAGAGCCGTTCCTGGGTGATCTTCCTGAGCAACCGGAACCACCCCAGCGAGGAGGGCAACATCCTGGCCCTGCGCCGCCAACTCGGCACCCTCGCGGCCGAGTCGCTGGTGGGCGTGGAGTTCGGGGCGTTGAGGTAGGGTGATCCCCTCCGGAGGCCGGGTTCCGCCGGGCTTCAACTCCACCCTTGACCGTGGGCGAGCCGCGGCGCGTCATTGCCAACGAATCTCCAGACCGTGTTGCCATGATCCCTGCCTACCGCGCCGCGCATGCCCGAAAGGGCTTCACCCTGATCGAGCTGCTGGTGGTCATCGCCATCATCGCCATCCTCGCCGGGATGCTCCTGCCGGCGCTGGCCAAGGCGAAGGCCAAGGCCAACTCGATCAAGTGCATCAACAACGCCAAGTCGCTGAGCCTGTCGACGTTCATGTACCTGTCCGACCACGGGAAGCCCGTTCCCTACAACGGTGCGGCGACGGCCAACATGGACAACGCCCTGTGGGTGACGGTGCTCGCGACCAACTATGGCGGCATCAATGCGGCGCGCATCTGCCCCTCGGCACCGCCCGCCCCGACGAAGGCCAAGCGCCGTCATCCCAGCAGTGGCTCGCTCAACCAGACCTGGCTCTGGACCGGTTCCAAGGGCGTCGACTACGAGGCCAGCTACACCTTCAACGGCTGGTTCTACGGCGACGATGATCCCTATTTCAGCACCCCGGATCAGCGGGTGAAGAAGTTCCGCAACGAGGCCGACTGCCCGACCCCCGCCACCACGCCGGTGGTCGCCGACAGCAACTGGATCGACACCTGGCCCCAGCCCAACGACCCGCCGGCCCGGAACCTCTTCACCGGCGACGACTTTGCCGGAGCCATGGTCCGCCTGACGCTGCCCCGGCACGGGAGCGCGACCTGGGGCCGCAACCAGGTCTTCAACCCGAAGGACAACCTGCCCGGCGCGATCAACGCGGGCTTCGTGGACGGTCATGCCGAGCTGGTCCGCCTCGAGCGCCTCTGGAGCCTGGACTGGCACAAGAACTGGGTGCCGCCCGCCAAGCGTCCCGGCAAGTGAGCCGGACGCGCGTCCGTCGTCGCCGAGGCGGCGGTCCCGATGTTGCCGAATGGCGTCACGCGATCGTGGGTTGAGCGTTTGGGCGGGTCCGTTCAGGCTGGCCGGATGATCGCTTCATGGGGAGGCCTCGCTGGCGGATGTGGATGGGTCGGGCCTTTGGGTCCGGTCCTGGCGCTGGCCGGACGGTCGATGGACCGGTGGTCGCGGTCGCTCCGGGGCGTTCTGGCGGTGCTCGCCATGCTGGCGGTCGACTGGGTCGGCCCGGTCGCCGCGGCCGGCCCGGAGCCTACCCTCCGGGCCCTTCCCCAGGCCCATTCCCACAACGACTACGAGCAGAAGCGGCCGCTGCTTGAGGCCCTCGACCACGGGTTCTGCAGCGTCGAGGCCGACGTCTATCTGGTCGAGGGCCGGCTGTGGGTGGCCCATGACCGCAAGGACCTGAAGCCCGAGCGCACGCTCAAGTCGCTCTACCTCGACCCGTTGGCCGAGCGCGTGCGGAACCGGACCGGGATCTTCGCCGACCCCAAGGCCCGCCTGATGCTGCTGGTGGACGTGAAGGGGCAGGGCGCCCAAGTGTATGAGCGGCTGAAGACCGAGTTGGCCCCCTACGCGCCCATGCTGACCCGGTTCCGGGATTCCGGCGTGGTCACCGGCGCGGTCACGGTGGTGCTCAGCGGCGACCGGGCTTGGGATCTGGCCCGGGCCGACCGCGACCGCTGGTGCGCGCTGGACGGCCGCATGAGCGACCTGACCAATGCCGCCCCGGCCGGGGTTGCCGCAGGAGGCAACGCACCCGTGGCGCTGGTCCCGCTGGTCAGCGAGAGTTGGCGCGCGCTCTTCCGCTGGGACGGCGACGGGGAGATGCCCGCGCCGGAGAAGGCGCGGTTGCAGGGGTTGGTGAGCCTGGCCCATGCGCAGGGCCGGAAGATCCGTTTCTGGGCGCTGCCCGATCGGCCCGCCGCCTGGAAGGTCTGCCAGGAGGCGGGCGTGGACCTGATCAACACCGACAAGATCCCGGTGCTGGCGGCGTTCCTGCGCGGGGAACCCTTGCCTCCGGGCAAGCCTCCGATCGCCGACGAAAACTGACGGGACGGCCGGAACCGCAACCCTGGTGGCACACCGGCCGATGGCTAGGCCAGGCGCCCGGCCTCAGCACGCGCCCAACGGTCGGCTTCCAGGATCTGCTCCAGGCCCGGTTGATCCACCGTCCGGTGGGCATCCATGACCTGCATGACCAGCCGGGCGATGCCGCTGAAGCCGAGTTGGCGGGCGCAGAACCGCTCCACCGCCACCTCGTTGGCGGCATTGAGCACCGCCGGCAGCGTGCCGCCGACCTCGCCGGCGCGGCGGGCCAGGCCCAGGGCCGGAAACCGGTCGGTGTCGGGCTCCTCGAAGGTGAGCTGGCCGATCCGGGCGAAGTTCGTCTGGACCCGGTCGCTGTCGATCCGGTCGGGATAGAGCAGCGCATACTGGATGGGCAGGCACATGTCCGGCGTGGACAACTGCGCGATGATGGAGCCGTCCACGTACTCCACCATGGAGTGCACCACGCTCTGGGGGTGGACCACCACGCGGACCCGCGGCATCCCGATGTCGAAGAGCCACCGGGCCTCGATCATCTCGAGCCCCTTGTTGAAGAGGGTGGCCGAATCGATGGTGATCTTGCGCCCCATGACCCAGGAGGGGTGCTTCAGCGCCTGCTCGACGGTGACCGCCTCGAGGGTCTCCCTGGGCCATTTCGCCGCGTCGCGGAAGGGTCCGCCCGAGGCCGTGAGCCACAGGGCGCGCACCGAGGCGGCGGGCTTGCCGTCGAGGCACTGGAAGATGGCCGAATGCTCGCTGTCCACCGCCAGCACCCGCACCCCGTGGGCCCGGGCCTCGCGCATCACCGTCTCGCCGGCCATGACAAGGATCTCCTTCGAGGCCACGGCGATGTCCTTGCCGGCCCGGAGGGCGGCCAGGGCGGGCTCCAGGCCGGCCGTGCCGACGATGGCGATGAGCACGATGTCCGCCTCGGGCATCGTCGCCAGGCGGACCAGGGCCTCCGGCCCGGCCAGCACCTCGGTCGTCCCGTCCAGCGCCGAGCGCACGGTTGCGGCCTTGCCCGTGTCGTGGATCGAGGCCAGCCGTGGACGGTGCCGCCGGCACTGTCCGACCAGGAGGTCGGCATTGCCGCCGGCGGCCAATCCCACGAGCTGGAGCCGGCCCGGCTGGTCCTCCACCACCTTGAGGGTGCTGGTGCCGATCGAACCGGTGCTCCCGAGCAGGACGACGCGCTTCATGTGTCGGACCAGTTTGGGGGAGCCGCCCTCCCTGCGGCAAGAGCACCGACAGGGGCGCATGGCGTGCCTGCCCTGCTGCCGCCCGTCCCGCGAGATGCGTTGAAACCTTGGACTCGCCTTGACGGTCATCGCGGGGGTAACTTCGGAAGCCGACTCGGTGAAGAGATTGTCCGACTTGGGCGTCGTTGAGCGCATGCCCGGTGCGACAAGGCTCCCGAACCCGTCATCCAACCGTCCAACAGAATGGAAACGAAGCAGATCTGGTCCCGTGCCGCGCGCCGCGTCGGTGGTCTCCTCGCGGCGCTCGCCCTCGGGGCCCCCGCCACCCATGCCGCCCCGGAACTCAAGGCGGTGTCCCTGGACGATTGCCTGAAGCTGTCCCTCCAGAAGAACCTCGACATCCGGATCGCCTACTTCAATCCCCGCCAGTCGCTCAGCCAGTATCGCCAGACCTTCGCCGGATACGATCCGACCTTCACGACGTCGGCCCGCCAGAACTTCCGCACCAGCGCCGGCGTGGGCAATCCCGGCGACTTCATCCCGCCCGGTGGCGAATCCTGGGCCGAGAGCTACAGCCTCGGCTTCCAGGGCCTGGCACCCACGGAGACGGGCCTGCGCTACTCGCTCCAGAGCGGCATGGTTCGCAACAACAACGTCTTCTTCGCCACCCCGACCCGGCCGGAGATCAACTCGGGCTTCTTCTACAGCCCCTTCGCCAGCCTCGACCTCACCCAGCCGCTCTTGCGTGACTTCTGGATCGACTCCACCCGGATGATGGTGCAGGTCAACAAGCTGGGCATCGGCCGCTCCGAGCAGGGGGCCCGCCGGCAGGTGATCACCGTCGTGGCCCAGGTGGCCCTTGCCTACCACGACCTCATCGCGGCCCGGGAGAACGTGCGGGTGCAGAGCAAGGCAGTCGAGACGGCCGAGCGCCGGCTCGCCGAGCAGAAGAAGCGCGTCGAGGTCGGTGCGCTTGCCCCCCTCGACGAGAAGCAGTCCGAGGCCGAGGTCTACCGGGCCAAGGCCGACCTGCTCCAGAGCGAGGCGCGCCTGGGCGATGCCTCCACCAACCTGCGCAACCTCATCAACGACGACCTCGGCGGCTGGGACAACGTGCTGCTCAACCCCACGCTCCAGCTCACGGCCGAACCCGTCGCCTTCGACAAGAAGGACAGCTGGCACAAGGCGCTGACCCTCTCGCCGGACATCGTCGACGCCCGGCTGCAGCTCGACTCGCAGAAGGTCCGGCTCAAGTTCACCAAGAACCAGCTCTTCCCGCAGCTCGACCTGCTGGGCGGGTATGGTGTCATTGGTGCCGAGCCCGAGTTCGGTGCGTCCCTCAACGACCTCTCCACCCGCAAGCTGCCCAACCACTACGCCGGCCTCCGCCTGAGCTTCCCGCTCAGCAACCGCAATGCCCGGGAGACCCACAAGCAGAACAAGCTCGAGCAGGAGCGCCTGCTGTTGAGCTACAAGCGCATCGAGCAGAACCTCATGCGCGACATCGACATCTCCATCCGCTCGGCCAGGACCTCCTTCGAGCGGGTCAACGCCGCCCGCAAGCAGCGTGAGTTCGCCGCCCAGGCCCTGGATGCCGAGGAGAAGAAGCTCGCCAACGGCAAGAGCACGGCCTTCCAGGTCCTCCAGATCCAGCGCGACCTGACCAGCGCCGAGGCCAGCGAGATCAATGCACTCTCCGACTACAACAAGGAGTTGTACCGGCTCTCCCAGGCCGAGGGCGACATCCTGAACAAGCTCGGCATCGTGCTCGACATCCGCTGAGGGGCCTCCTTCGGCCCCCGGTCGGATCCATTGAGGTCCCTTTGCGTGCCTCCTGGGCCCGTCAGGCCGCGTTCGGGCTTCCCTCAGGCTTGCCGGACCCTCGGGCTTGACCTACCAGATCCGCGTCCATGATACGCCTCCTCCAGCTCGGGTTCCTCGCCATCGTCCTCCTCGCGTCCCCGGTCCCCGGCCTCCGGGCCCAGGCCGCCAAGCCCGTGTTCGACGAGGCGTTCTCGACGGCGAAGGTTGGCGAGGTGCCCGAATCGTTCATGGTGCTGGATGGCCAGTTCGCGGTCCGCGAGGAGGAGGGCAACCGGTTCCTGGAATTGCCCGGGGCCCCGCTCGAGTCGTTCGGCGTGCTCTTCGGGCCCAACCAGGCCGACGGTCTCGAGGCGACCGCCCGGATCCTCGGCACCAAGAGCGGCCGCAAGTTCCCGACCTTCGCCCTTGGCCTCAATGGCGTCGGCGGCTACAAGGTGCGCGTGGCTCCGGCCAAGAACGCCCTCGAGCTGGTGAAGGGAGACGACATCCAGGCCACTGTTCCCTTCAAGTGGAACAGCGGCCAGTGGACCCGTCTCCGCCTGAGCGTGAAGACCCAGGGTTCCGGGGTGCGCATCACCGCCAAGGCCTGGCAGGGCGACGAGGAGCCGAAGGAGGCCCAACTGCAGCATGACGAGCCGTCCAAGCTGCCCCCGGGCAAGGCCGGCGTCTGGGGCATGCCCTTCGCGGGCACACCGATCCGCTTCGACGACCTGCGGATCACGGCTGTGCCTTGACCGGTCGCGGTCGTGCCATGGGTCATCCGATGGGACCGTTGGATGCGGGCGTTTCGAGGGATTTCGCCAACCCATGTTCGACGGGTTGGCATTCGATGGAGTGGGGGTGCCCAAGCCCTGTTGATCCGGGTGAACCTGCAGTGGTCTTGGGGCGGATAAGCCGCTCGCCGTGCGCTGTGCGGGGGGTTTCCGGATTGTTTCCGGGCCCAGCGTTCCTTCCTGACAATCCGGCATTGCTCCTTCGCTTCAGACCACCGAAAAAGAGGCATGGATTCCTCGATTCGATCGGCCCGATCCCGGGTCGCCTGGACCTGCCTGAGCGCCGCACTCATCGCAGGGGGCGCGCTCGACGCTTCGGCCGCGGCTCCGGCGGGTTCTCTTGGGACCTCCAAGATCTCCAATCGCGAGACCGTGGGTCAACAGGGCGGCGGGCGTTCGGTCACCCCGGTCAACCAGACGCTCACGCCTCTGGGGCGACAAATCGCACTGACCGGACTGCGTCCGCAGGCGATGGCGCTGTCACCCGACGGTTCCCGGTTGCTGGTCTCGGGCAAGACCAGCGAGTTGCTCGTGCTGAGTCCGGTGACCGGCGAGATCCTGCAGCGGGTGGCCCTGCCGTCGGAGCAGGTGAACGAGCCGCAACCTGCCGTGCCCTCGGCCAACATCCTCAAGCCGGATGCCAAGGGGCAGGTGAGCTACACGGGCCTGATGTACTCCCCCGACGGGAAGCGGGTCCTCCTGAGCAACGTCAACGGCAGCCTGAAGGTGTTCCGCGTGGACGCCGACGGTTCGCTGGCGCCCTCGCATTCCTTTCCCTTGCCCCGTGCCGACGCCCCGCGCCGCAAGGAGGAGATCCCGGCCGGGCTGGCCTTCAGCGCGGATGGCCACCGCCTCTACGTGTGCGCCAACCTGTCGAACCGCCTGCTCGAACTCGATGCGGAGTCGGGCAAGGTCCTGCGCGAGTTCCGCGTTGGGGTCGCCCCGTATGAGGTCGTGCTGGTGGGCGACACGGCCTACGTCAGCAACTGGGGCGGGCGTCGCCCCGGTCCCGACGACCTGAGCGGACCCGCCGGTCGCGGCACCACCGTCCGGGTCGACCCGGTCCGCCACATCGCCAGCGAGGGCTCGGTCTCCATCATCGACCTGAAGGCCCCGGCGGACACGGCGCCGCTGGAGGTGCTCACCGGCCTGCACGCTTCGGCGCTGGCGGTGTCTCCCGATCGCCGCCACGTCGTCTGCGCCAACGCCGGTGCGGACACCCTCAGCGTCATCGACACCCGGACCCGCTCCGTGGTGGAGACGATCTGGGCCAAGATCAACCCGGCCGACCTCTTCGGGGCGTCGCCCAACGCTCTGGTCTTCGCCCCCGACGGCAGGAGTCTTTATGTCGCCAACGGCACGCAGAACGCGGTCGCGGTCATCCGCTTCGACCCGGCCGACCGCGAATCGCGCCTGGCGGGCCTGATCCCTGTGGGTTGGTTTCCCGCCGCGCTGGTGCACGACACCGCGCGCCGGCAACTCATCGTCGCCAACGTCAAGGGCATGGCCTCCAAGACCAAGAGGGCCGACACCGGGGCCGACGGCTTCAACACCCACCAGTACCACGGCACCGTCTCGCTGGTGCCCATCCCGGGCCGCCGGACCTTGCCCAAGCTCTCCGAGACCGTCTCCCGCAACCTGCGCCGCGATGCCATCCTCGAGTCCCGTCTTCCGGCCCGTCCCGGCGTCAAGCCCCGGCCGGTGCCCGAGCGCATCGGCGAGCCCAGCGTCTTCAAGCACGTCATCTACATCATCAAGGAGAACCGGACCTACGACCAGGTGCTTGGCGACGATCCCCGGGGCAATGGTCGCGCCGACCTGTGCCTCTTCGGCGAGAAGATCACCCCCAACCTGCACAAGATCGCCCGCGAGTTCGTGCTGCTCGACAACACCTACTGTGCCGGGATCCTGAGCGCCGACGGCCACCAGTGGTCCACCACGGCGTTCTCGACCGACTACATGGAGAAGTCCTTCGCCGGCTTCCCGCGCAGCTACCCCGACGGCATGGGCGAGGACGATGCCGACGCCCTGGCCTATTCGCCGGCCGGCTTCATCTGGGACAACGCCCTGAGGCACGGCAAGACCCTGCGCAACTACGGCGAGTTCGCCGAACCCACCGTCCGCTGGCGGGACCCGAAGAAGAAAGGTTCGATCCCGTTCCTGCCCTGCTACCGAACCTGGAAGGGCGAGTCCGACGAGGTGGTCTTCTCCAGCCGGGCGATGGTGCCGACCCTGGTCCCCTACACGCCGACCGACTACGTCGGCTGGGAGATGTCGGTGCCCGACCAGTACCGGGCCGACCACTTCATCCGCGAGCTCAAGGCCTTCGAGGCTCGCGGCGAATTCCCCAACCTGACCCTCATCTGCCTGCCCAACGACCACACCAGCGGCACCTCGCCGGGACAGCCCACGCCGGCCGCCTGCGTCGCCGACAACGACCTGGCCTTCGGGCGCATCGTCGAGGCGGTCAGCCACAGCCGCTTCTGGAAGGAGACCCTCATCCTGGCCATCGAGGACGACCCGCAGGCCGGCTGGGACCACGTCAGCGGCTACCGCACCACCGCCTTCTGCATCAGCCCCTACACCCGGCGCGGTGCGGTGGTCTCGACCCAGTACAACACCACCAGCCTCATCCGCACCGCCGAGCAGGTGCTGGGCATGAAGCCCATGAACCAGTTCGATGCGAGTGCCACGCCGATGTCCGACTGCTTCCAGGACACGCCGGACTTCACGCCCTACACGGCGGTGCCCAACACCGTGCCCCTCGACCAGATGAACCCGCCGGCCAAGGCCCTCCTGAACCCCGTGCTGCGGCGCGACGCCGAGGTCTCGGCCCGCCTCAACTTCCGCGAGGTCGACAAGGCCCCGGAGGATGTGCTCAACCGCATCCTCTGGAACGCGGTCGCCGGCACGGACCGCCCCTACCCGGAGTGGGCCGTGACCCCCGACGCGGACGACGACGACGATTGACCCCAACCTGAACCCCGATGAGCGACGAGGCCTTTCGACCCCCGGGCGACTGCCCGGTCTGCGGCGAGTTCGTGCCGCGCCGGGCGGTGGCCTGCCAAGGCTGCGGCGCCTCGCGCGACTCCGGCTGGAACGAGGAGGCGGCCGTCTCCGGCCTCGACCTGCCCGGCGATGGCGACGACGACTTCGACTACGACGACTTCGTGGCCCGGGAGTTCGGGCAGGGGCGCCCGAAACGTCCCGACCGGCGCCGCTTCTGGACCATCGTGGGCGCGGTGCTGATCCTGGCCATGGCCGCCTCGTTCCTGGCGCTGTTCCGGTGGCACTAAGGGCCCGCCCGGACGCGCCGCTCCGCGCCGTGGCCTCGACCCCGACAGGCCACTGGCCTCCGCGGGCAAGATCGGATTAGGATTCGGCCAAGGGAGACAGGTCCGACCGCAGGCCGGTCGTCAACGTTCCTGACGCCATGAGAATCATTCATCGTATCCGACTCCATTCCGGTGGTGTCCGGCGGACGATGGTCGGCCTCGGGCTCGCCCTGACCGCCGCGGCAGCCCTGACGGTCCGGGGAGATTTCCAGGGATCGACCCATCTGGTGGAACTGGAGACCGATGCCCTCAAGTATTCCAAGGAAACGCCCACCGGTCCCGTGGCCGAGCTCATCCGGAGGATTGAGGCCGGTAAGGCGAAGCTCGAATGGGACGCCAAGCTGGGCTGGTTGCCCTCCTTCCAGAAGGCGCTGAGCGTGCCCGCGGCCTCGCAGACGCTGGTGTTCTCCAAGACCTCGCTGCAGCGCGAGCACATCCACCCGGGCAATCCGCGGGCCATCTTCTTCAACGACGCCATCTACCTCGGCTACATCCCCGGGGCCCCGGTGGTGGAGATCTCCGAGGTGGATCCGCGCCTCGGGGGCATCTTCTATGTGGTGGAGCAGAAGCCCACCGACACGCCGGTCATCAAGCGCATCGACAACTGCCTCGAGTGCCACGCCTCCTCGCGAACGATGGGCGTGCCGGGACACCTCTTCCGCTCGGTGGAGACCGATCGACAGGGCATCGTGGACCTGGCCACCGGCATCGAGCCGATCGACCACCGGACGCCCTTCGCGGACCGGTGGGGCGGCTGGTACGTGACCGGGACGCACGGCCCGGTGCAGCACCGCGGCAATCGGATGGGCGACGACTTCGTCCAGGCCAAGTCCAACCCGTCGCTCGGAGGCAACCAGACCCGCCTCGATGACTACTTCGATCCCACGAAGTACCCGTCCCCCGGCAGCGACATCGCGGCGCTGATGGTGCTTGGTCACCAGGTGCACCTGCACAACTTCATCGCCCGCGTCCACTACATGGCCGCCCAGCACCTCGCGGCCTACGGGCATGTCGACTACCTCACGTCGCCGGTCGAGGGCCTGGTCAAGCACCTGCTCCTGGCCGAAGAGGTCCCCCTCGAGCATCCGGTGCAGGGCGACCCGGAGTTCGTCCGCAGCTTCGAGGCCGCGGGCCCGCGTGACCGGAAGGGGCGTTCCCTGCGCCAATTGGATCTGCAGAAACACCTCTTCAAGCACCCCTGCAGCTTCCTCATCCACTCCGAGGCCTTCGGCCGGTTGCCGGCACCCCTGAAGCAGAAGATCTACCGCCGCATGGCCGAGGTGCTGAGCGGGGCCGACGCGTCCGAACCCTTCCGCCGACTCTCCGCCGACGATCGTGCGGCCGTCCGTAAAATCCTCACCGAGACCCTCGAAGATCTGCCTCCCGACTGGAAGAGCCTGATCGAGCCTAAGACGGTCCAGGCGACCGATGCCTCCAAGACCCTGTCGGGCCCCCCGAAGTGAGGTCGGGTTTCCCTGGCCGCGGTCCCGGGGCCAGTTGACCGCCGGGTGATCGGGTGGATTTTGTCGGTTGGGGCTTGGACGGTGGATGCTGTCCGGCGCGTCGTTTCGGAACGGACCTGGACGCAATCGGTGACCCCGGGTCCCTCCCGGGTTTCCGGACAGGTTTTCAGTGGCTGCCGCCAAGCCAAGCCCAGACGCCGGCAGGCTCGTGGTAGTCGGGGATGGCGAAATCGGCCCCGGCCTCGGTAAGGCGCAGCCGCTTCGATTCGTCCCAACGGCCCGAGTGCCAGTGTTCCTCGTCGGCCGCCACGGCGATGGCCCTGCCCCCGGCCGCCTTGGTCTCGGTGATCTCCACCGCCCCGTCCCCGAAGGCGACCAGGGCGCGGGCCGGATCCAGACCTCCGGCCTCGATGATCCCCCGGATGGCGTGGCGCTTGTGGAAGGAGGTGTCGGTCAGGCTGGTGGGGCCGTGGATGCGCTCCCTGAAGAAACCGCGGACCCCCAGGCAATCCACCTCGGCCGAGACCGCTGGCCGCGGGGTGCCGCTGACGATGTGCAAGGTCGCGCCGGCGGCCTGGGACCGCTCGAGGAAGGCGCGCGCACCCCGCACCATGTAATGGTCGGCCGCATGTTTGCCGTGCCGGATGGAATCCATCCGCTGGCGGATCAGTCGGCCGAGGCGCTCCTGGAAGTCGTCCTGGTAGCGGTCGGGGTGCCACGGGGTGCCGCCGCGCTCGGCGACGAGCGCTCCCAGGCGCTCCATCTGGTGGATGCTGGGCCGGCCGTTCAGCGCCCAGATCTCCCGGTGGGCCATGGCCTCGCGGCCCGGGTCCGACTCGCCCGGGGCGGCGGGCAGGAACTCCAGCCACTGACGGAGCATCACCTCGCCCCAACCGGCCCGGATGAACGACAGGGTCCCGTCCCAGTCGAAGACGACATGCAGGGAGTTCATCTCAGAGGCTCACGGGCAACCCGGTGCGGATCGACTCGGCCTCGGCCTCGCAGACGGCGACGGCGGCGGCACCGTCGTCGGCGGTGACCACGGTCGGCGGAGTGCCCGCGCGGATCGAGTCCACGAAGTGCCGCAGTTGGCCCGCGTAGCCGTTGGGCCCGTCAAGCTTCAGGGTCTCGGCCGGCTGCCCCTCGACATAGCGGCGCAACGCCTCGGCGCCCCGCGAGGAGTCGTAGTCGAGGGTGGCCCGCTCGAACACCACGGTGTAGGCCATGCAGAACCCGAAGCCCGGGGTCATGGCCCAACTGCCCTCGGCGCTGACCACCGCCCCGCTGGCCGTGTCGTATTGGGTGAGCACGTGGTCGATGCCGCCACTGACCCGGGTATGGCCCCGCGAAAACACCCGCGACGGGTGCCCGAAGCAGTACCGGATGAAGTCCACGTCATGGATGTGCAGGTCGAGCAGCGCTCCGCCGGAATCGGCGGCGCTGAGGAAGTGCCCATGTCCCCAGCCCGGGGCCTGGGCCACCCGGCGGAACCGGGCGCTGAGCACGCGGCCGTGCTGGCCGCCGGCGATGGCCTCGCGCCCCGCCTGCCACTCCGGCCAGAAGCGCAGGCACATGGCCGGCATGAGGAACACCCCGCGGGCCGCGGCCTCGCGCGCCGCCTCGGCCAGCCGCCGGCCCTCGTCGGAGGTCCGGGTCATGGGTTTCTCCACGATCACATGCTTGCCGGCCTTCAGCGCGGCGATGGCCAGCTCCAGGTGGCTCCTGGTCGGCGTGGTGATGTCCACGACATGGATCGCCGGGTCGGCCAGGAATTCGGAAACGTCCCGGTAGGCGCGCATCTTCGTCATGTCGAGCCGCACCCCATTGGGGTCGCCGACGTTGCCGCCGACCCGCGTGAGGTCGCCATCGAGGTTGCGTCCACTCGGGTTGCAGACCGCGCCCACCGAGGCGCCGGGCACGTGTGCGAGCGCCTGGATGTGCGTCGCGGCCATGAAGCCCAGCCCCAGGAATCCGAACTGCAGTGTCATGGGCCTTAGGCAATCACGCGCCGATCCCGAAGACAATTCGCGAGGCGGAGGCGTTTCGTTTTCCGTCCATCGCGCCACGGTAGGCATCGAGTTTGCGCTTCCGGTCTGTCGCGGGACGGGTTGGAATGGAGTCTAGGATCCCGGATGAGCCTCGGCAAGACCATGAAGTGGGTGGCCAGCGCCGCCTGGGCGGCGTTGGCCGTCTCGGCCGCCGAGCCTTCGACCCGTCCCGTCCCTGCGGCTGCGGCGGCCTCGATCCCGTCGGCCCTGTCGGCCCCCTCGCATTGGGCCTTCCAGCCGGTCCGCGATCCGGCCCCCCCGCAGGTGGTCGATGCCGGATGGTGTCGGACGCCGCTCGACCGTTTCATCCTGGCGACCCTGGAGCGGCAGGGTCGCAAGCCCGCCCCGGAGGCCGACCGGCGGACGTGGCTCCGTCGCGCGACCTTCGATCTCACGGGCCTGGCCCCCACGGTGGAGGAGATCGACGCCTTCGAGCGGGATGCCTCGCCCGAAGCCTTCGACCGGGTGATCGACCGGTTGCTCGCCTCGCCCCGCCACGGCGAGCGCTGGGGGCGTCACTGGCTCGACGTGGTGCGCTATGCCGACACCGCGGGCGAGACCGCCGACTATCCCGTGCCGGTGGCCTGGCGCTACCGCAACTACGTGATCGACGCCTTCAACGCCGACAAGCCGTACTTCGACTTCGTCCAGGAGCAGGTGGCGGGCGACCTGCTGGCCCGCCAGGGACCCCGGGAGCGCTACGCCGAGCGGGTGGCCGCCACCGGGTTCCTGGCCATCTCCCGGCGCTTCGGCTTCGACTCCGAGAACTACCACCACCTCACCCTGCAGGACACCATCGACACCATGGGCCAGGCCTTCCTGGGCCTGACCCTGGGGTGTGCCCGCTGCCACAACCACAAGTACGACCCGGTCCCCGCGACCGAGTACTACGCCCTGTACGGCATCTTTGAGAGCACCCGCTTCGCCTTCCCGGGCTCGGAGCAGAAGCAGCGCACCCGCTCCATGGTGCCCTTGATCCCGCCCGAGGAGTCGCTGCCGCGCTGGCGTGAGCACGAGGCCCGGGTCGCCTCGCTGACCCGGGTGGTGCAGCGCGCCGGGTTGCCTGTGCCCTCGGCCGTGCTGCGGTCCATCGACGACCTGGACGGCGATTTCGAGCTGCAGGCCCCGGCCGCCGGGGGCAGCAAGGGGGTGCTGGTGCCGCCTTGGGTCTATGGCGGCCCGATCGCCGTCACCACCGATGCGCAGAGTCCCTTGCGCAACCGGTATCCGGGCGGCCGCGTCGGGGCGTCCATCCCGGCGGGCATGGCCTCGTGGCATCTGGGGCAGTCGCTGAACCGGCTCGGGCGACCGGTCCGTGAGGCGTCCCGGCTGTCGATCAACCTCGATTTCAAGGTCCTCGCCGAACCGAAGGCCGGCACCTCGCCGGGTCGGGCCGCGCACCGGTTCTGGGCGGGTCGAGACGGAGGCCGGCCGGCCTTCGAGGTGCTGATCTCGGCCCACGGGGTCTCGCTGCGCACGGGCCCGTCGGCCCCCCAATCGACCCAGGTGCCGAACCGGACCGTGCTGGGCGACTTCGCACCGGAAACCTGGCAGAACCTGCAGCTGGAGGTCGACCGGAAGACCCGCACCGTCCTGGCCCGCCTGGGAACGCCCGGTTCGGTCCGCTCGACGGGGCCGCTGCGCCTGTCGGCCGACTGGGATGGCGTGCTCGACTTCATCGGCCTCGATTCCGGGGCCGGGCCGGCCGAGGCGGCCAGCGCGATGCTGCCGCGTCCGGGGCTCTGCCTCGACAACCTGGCCCTCCAGCCCGAGGCGCTGGCCCCGGTGTCCACGGAGGTGGCGACGTCCCACCCGGCGGCCGACCCTTCGGTGGCCGAGCGGGATCGACTGGAGACCGAGCTGGCCTCCCTGCGCGGCATCGATGGCGGCTTCGAGGCACAGAAGGCCGACGCCCCGCCCGCCAGCCCTTGGAGGCCTGGTCCCGACAGCCGGGTCCGCCTTCGGACGGGCTCCCAGAGCCCGTTCGTGGGGTTCCTGCCCCGGGGCGCGCTGGGCATCCACATGCCGGGCGGACCGGCCTACGACGGATTCGGGCAAAGCCTCTCCCCGGCCTGGAAGGCCGACCGGACCGGGCACCTGCGGGCGGCGTTCGACTTCCGTTGCGGCGAGGTTCCAGGTGGGGTGAAGGAGGCTCAGGAAGGCACCTGGCGGTATTACCTCGGCCACGGCCCGGGCACCTCGGCGGCGATCGAGCTGTTCTGGTCGGGGTCGGAATTCTTCCGAATCGACGGCGACCGCCGGGACGGGGTGGCCCCGCTGCGTCGGGGTCGCTGGTACCAGGTGGCCATCGACCTCGACCTGAAGGCGCGACGGTACGAGGCCGCCCTGCGCGAAGAGGGGGGCGAGGCGGTGACCTTCGCCGGCGCACTGGCCCCGCGCTGGGATGGTTCGATCGACGATGTCTTCATCGACAGCTACGGCCACCGGGTCGGTCCGAAGCCCGCCCTCGACGCCGACAACTTCGCCGTGCAGGAGGCCCCGCTGCCGCCGGCCGGATCGGTCGCCTCCGCCGCCGATCCCGCCGCGGCCGGTCGCCGGCGGTCCCGGGTGGCTGCCCTCGAGGCGCGCCTGAAGACCTTGCAGGACGAGGCCCAGTCGGCGGCCCGCGAACTGGAGCGATTGCTGGTGGAAGGTCCCTTCCCGCTGGCCTACGGCGTGTCCGAGGGCACGCCGCGCGACGCGGTCGTCCAGGTGCGGGGCGAGCCCGACCAGCCGGGCCAGAGGGTCCGCCGCGGCACCCTCTCGGCCGTGGGGCCCGCGCGCATGGATCCGCCGACCTCCTCCAGCGGCCGCATGGAACTGGCCCGCTGGCTGGCCGATCCGGCCAATCCGCTGCCAGCCCGGGTGATGGTCAACCGGGTGTGGCAGCAGCACTTCGGCCGGGGCCTCGTGGCCACCGCCAACGACTTCGGTCTCCGCGGCCAGGCCCCGAGCCACCCGGACCTGCTGGATCATCTGGCCTCCAAATTCCGGCGGTCCGGCGGCTCGATCAAGGCGCTGCACCGGGCCATCGTGGCCAGCGCCACCTACCGCCAACGCAGCGAGCCCGAGTCGGCGCTTCCGGCCTCGGCGACTTCGTTCGACGCCTCCTCCTGCCCGGTGGAACCCTCCGACGCTCCCTCGGCCGGCTTGGTCGCCGGTCGCATGGCTCCGGCCGGGGCTTCGTCCGACGGCCTGTTCTCGCCGTTCGCCCGCCGACGCCTGGGGGCCGAGGAGACCCGCGATGCCCTGCTCGAGGCCTGCGGCGAACTCGACCTGTCGGTCGGGGAAGGGCACCCGTTCCCCTCGCCGACCCGCTGGGGGTACACCCAGCACGGCCCGTACGCGGCCTCCTACGATCATCAGCGCCGCAGCGTGTACCTGATGACCCAGCGCATCCAGCGGCACCCCTTCCTGGCGCTCTTCGACGGGGCCGATCCCAACGCCAGTACGGCCGGTCGCCGTACCACCACGGTGCCCTCGCAGGCGCTGTTCTTCCTCAACGACCCGCTCGTGCACCGTCAGGCCGAACGCCTGGCGCGCTCGGCCCGGGCCGCCCACACCGGCGAGGCGGCCCAGGTGGACCAGGTCTTCCGGCGGATCCTGCGGCGCCCGCCCGGGCCCGCCGAGGCCGCCGAGGCGACCGCGTTCCTGGCCCGCTACCGGCAGGCTCTCGGGTCGGCGGCCCAGTCCATGCCTGGGAGCGATACTGGGAGCGGGCCCGCGGCGGAGACCGGACCGGAGGCCCGGGCCCTGGCGGCCTGGGTTCGCGTGCTCCTGGGCAGCAACGAGTTCCTGACCATCGACTGACCCGACCCAGGACGCCCTCGACCAGAACCGACCAGAACCGACCGGAACCGACCGAACCGCATCCCCCCCCTGAGATCCCCCCGATGAACCGCCAAGCTCAGTTCGATCCCCGCCGCCGCGGCTTCCTGCGGTCGCTCGTCGGCGGGTCCATGCTCTTCCCGGGCATCGTTGGCGACCTGCTCGGGCGGGAGGCCGGTGGGCTGCTCACCCCGGGCGTTCCGGGGGCTTCGGCCGATCCGCTCCTGCCCCGCGCTCCGCATTTCACGCCGAAGGCCAAGCGGGTGATCTTCCTCTACATGAGCGGAGGAGTCTCCCACGTCGATTCGTGGGACCCCAAGCCCCGGCTCTTCGCCAGCGCCGGCAAGACCGTGACCGTCGACGAATTCCAGGGGCGCAAGGGCGACTTCACCATGTACGCCAAGCGGCCCCAGTGGGAGTTCGCGCGGCACGGCCGCTGCGGCACGGAGGTCAGCACGCTCTTCCCGCACATGGCAGGGTGCGTCGACGAGATGTGTGTGATCCGCTCGATGACCTCGGACCACACCAACCACTACGAGGCCACCCTGGGCATCCACACGGGCTCCTTCACCTTCGCCCGGCCCAGCATCGGGTCATGGGTGAGCTACGGCCTCGGCACCGAGAACAGCAACCTGCCCTCCTTCGTGGTCATCGCGCCCAAGAGCCCGTATGCCGGGGGGCAGGTCTGGGCCAGTGATTTCCTGCCGGGGGCCCATCAGGGCACCTGGGTGGTGCCAGGCGCGGAGCCGGTGGCCAATCTCCGACGTCGATCCCCCTCCGAGGAGCTGCAGGCGCTGGAGATGGCCGCCATGGACCGCCTGAACCTGCGCCACCGGTCGGCCCGGTCGGCCGATCCCTTGCTGGTGGCCCGCATGAAGTCCTTCGAGACGGCCTTCGGCATGCAGATGGAGTTGCCCGAGCTCTTCGACCTGTCCCGCGAGAGCGATGCCACCCACGCCCTGTACGGCCTGAAGCGGGGCAGCACCCGGGGGTTCGCCTGGCAATGCCTGGTGGCCCGTCGGCTGGCCGAGCGGGGAGTGCGATTCATCGAGCTGATCGACTCGGGCTCGTCCGACAACTGGGACGCCCACGGCGACATGACCCAGCACGGCCCCCTGGCGGCCAACGTCGACCGCCCCATCGCCGGCCTGCTGAAGGACCTGCGCCAGCGCGGGATGCTCGAGGACACGCTGGTCGTCTGGACCACCGAGTTCGGCCGGACCCCCTTCAACGCCACTGCCGACCACCGCGGCCGCGAGCACCACCACTGGGTCTTTTCGTCCTGGCTGGCCGGGGCCGGCGTCCGGGCCGGCACGGTGTATGGCGCCTCCGACGACCTCGGCATCCGGGTGGGAAGTGACCGGGTCCACGTGCACGACTTCCACGCCACCATCCTGCACCTGCTCGGCTTCGACCACGAACGGCTGACCCACCACCACAACGGACGCGACTACCGGCTCACCGACGTGGCCGGCGAGGTCGTGCGGGGGATCCTGGCTTGAGAGCCAGCACCTGAAAACTCAGCGGGGTCCTGCGGCCTGGGTGCGGATGGTCCGACGACGTCGGCCCCCGTCGGGCGCGGCGATGCCGTGGAAGCGGGGTCGGGCGAAACCGAGCCGGCGGGCCATGACCGCGATGGCCTCGGGGTTGTTGTCCACCAGTACCGCCTTCCGTCCGTTCCGGGCCGCCGATTCCCCGGCGGTGCCGCTGCCCGCGAAGAAATCGAGCACCCGATCCCCGGGGTTGGAATGCACGCGGATGATCCGGTCGAGGATGGCCAACGGCTTCTGGGTGGGGTAGCCGGTCTTCTCCCGGCCGTTGGGGCTGACGATGGTGTTCCACCAGGTGTCGGTGGGGGTTTTCCCCCGGGCGGCCTTCTCCGGGCCGACCAGGTCCGGGGCCATGTAGGGGATGCGGTCGATGTCCTGGTAGCGGTAGGTGTAGTTCCGGGGATCCTTGGCGTACCAGAGGATGTTGTCGTGTTTGGGCGACCAGCGTCGGGTGGTCCGGGCCCCGTAGTCGTAGGCCCAGATGATCTCGTTGAGGAAGGATTCGCGGCCGAAGATCCCGTCCAGCAGCACCTTGCAGTAGTGGACCTCCCGGAAGTCGATGTGGAAGAAGAACGAGCCGTCGGGCCTCAGCAGCCGCCGGGCCTCCGCGAGCCGGGGCTGCAGGAAGGCCGGATAATCCGGGAAGGTGTCCGAGTATCCCCGCGTGGCGACCGTCTCGGTCCGGTAGCGGCGGCCATGGAACCCGGTCCGGTCCCCGTGGTGGTCGTCCCGCACGGTCCGGGTCAGCGTGCAGGTCCGGGCCTTGCCGGTGTTGAACGGCGGGTCGATGTAGACGAGGTCGAACGAGGCGTCCGGGAATGCGCGCAGGATCTCGAGGTTGTCGCCGAAATGGATGTCGATCACGGGACGGGTGGCGGGGCGCGGTGGGTGGAAACCCCGGGCGGCACGCTAATGCCCGCCGACCCCGGGTCGAGCGCATTCTGGACCGCGGGCTCGCGGTGACGGCGGCGTGCCCCGCCCGGTAGGGTGGGTCACCCGGGGTGCGGGGATGCATGGGGGCACCGGATTTTGGGCAGGTCCGCGTTTGACATTGTGAACGCCCCTTCCTTAACTCACCGGCACTTCTTCCCGAGGCCCGCGCCCCCTGGGCATGGCCGACGGAAAATCCCAAGGACACCGTGGCTGCCAAAGACGATTTTCTGCTCGAAACCATGCTCGACATGGGTCTGACGACCCAGGAGGCCGTCGCCGAGGTGCGTCCGGAGGCCGAGGCCTCCGGCGAGGGGGTGGTGGACACCCTGGTCAAGACCGGCCGCCTCGAGGCGTCGCTGGTGGTCATGGCCAAGTCGACCTACTTCGGCGTCGAGACCGTGAACCTGGCCGAGACCCGCCTCACCGACGAGGTCATCAACGCCGTGCCGCGCCACGTGGCCCGCAAGTACAACGCGGTCCCGGTCGCCGCCCACGACGGCACGGTGGTCGTGGCCCTGTCCGATCCCTCCGACATCGAGGCCATTGACGGCCTGCAGGTCTCCCTCGGCAAGACCCTCGAGTACCGCGTCACCTGCGAGGACGACCTCAGGTCGGCCCTGGACAAGTACTACGGCAACTCCGGCGGCGGCGGCGGCCGCGGCGATTCCGAGATCGCCAGGATGATCCAGGACATCACCGAGGGTGAGGTCGAGGTGGGGGCCCTCAAGGGCGATGTGGGCGCCGACAACCAGGCCCTCGACGCCGACGCGCCGATCATCCGCCTCGTCAACCAGATCATCGTCGACGCCTTCAAGCTGCGGGCCTCCGACATCCACCTCGAGCCCATGGGCAAGCGGTTCCGTCTGCGCTACCGCATCGACGGCATGATGACAGAGATGAAGGACATCCCGAAGCGGCTCCAGGCGCCGGTCATCGCCCGCCTGAAGATCTCCTCGGGCATGAGCATCGCCGAGAAGCGCATCCCGCAGGACGGTCGCATCCAGACCAACGTGGGCGGCAAGGTGATCGACCTCCGCGTCAACGTGATCCCCTGCTCGCATGGCGAGTCGATCGTCATGCGTATCCTCGACAAGACCGGCCTGCGGCTGGGCTTGGCCGAGCTGGGCTTCATGGCCGACGACCAGGCCACCTTCGAGCGCATGATCAGCCTGCCCGACGGCATCCTGCTGGTCACCGGCCCGACCGGCTCGGGCAAGACGACGACGCTCTACAGCTGCCTCAACTACATCAACCGGCCCGACCGCAAGATCATCACGGTCGAGGACCCGGTCGAGTACATGCTGGCGGGCATCAACCAGGTACAGGTGCACGAGCACATCGGCTTCACCTTCGCCGCGGCCCTGCGGTCCATGCTCCGCCAATCGCCCAACGTCATCATGCTGGGTGAGATCCGCGACATGGAGACCGCGACCATCGCCATCAACGCGTCGCTGACCGGCCACCTCGTCTTCTCCACCCTGCACACCAACGATGCGCCCTCGGCCGTGGCCCGTCTCATCGACATCGGCGTGAAACCCTTCCTCGTGGCGTCGTCGGCCCGATGCCTCATGGCGCAGCGCCTGGTCCGCAAGGTGTGCAAGAAGTGCGGGGCACCCCACACGCTGACCGAGCAGGAGATCACCGGCTTGGGCTTCACGCCGGAGCAGGCCGCCTCGGCCGCCGCCCGCAAGGGCAAGGGCTGCCCCGAGTGCAACAAGACCGGATGCAAGGGCCGCTTCGGTCTCTTCGAGATCTTCAACATCAACGACGAGGCGCGGAAGCTGATCTACGACAAGGTGCCTTCCAACGTGCTGCGCAACCGGGCCCGCGAGATGGGCATGCGCACGCTCCGCGAGGACGGCATGCGCAAGGTGCTGGCCGGCGTCACGACGGTCGACGAGGTCGTGCGCGCCACCGTGTCCGAGCATTGATCCCACCGAATGCGACCATGAATGGCCCCGGAGTTGCTTTGTTCGAGGAGGCGGCGTTGACGCCCGTGGCGGCGTCCGTCCGCGCGGGCTGATCCCGATCCAGAGCGCCCGAACCAGAGCCCCAGCCCCTTTCCAGATACAACCCATGTCCTACCAGATGTCCGACCTGCTGCAGTTGATAGTCTCCGAAGGCGGAGCCGACCTGCACATCCGGGTCAACATTCCCCCCGTCATCCGCATCCACGGCATCCTCCAGCGCGTCGACGGCCCGCCGCTGCGCCCCGAGGACACCGAGGAGCTGATGCGTTCCATCACCTCCGAGGACCACATCCAGCAGATCCGGGAGAAAGGTGGCGTCGACTTCGCCCTAGCCTTCGGCGAGTTGGCCCGGTTCCGCGTCAGCGCCTTCAAGGAAAGGGGGAATTTTGCCATCGTGATGCGGCAGATCCCCTCCAAGCTGCTCACGATGGAGCAGATTGGCATCCCCAGCACCGTTCGGACGCTCATCAACAAGCCCCGCGGCCTGGTGCTGGTGGTGGGGCCGACCGGCTCGGGCAAGACCACGACCCTGGCTTCCCTCCTCAATCTCCTCAACGAGGAGAAGGACGAGGCGCACATCATCACGATCGAGGACCCCATCGAATACTATCACAAGCACAAGAAGGCGGTGGTGACCCAGCGGGAGGTCAACGTCGATGTGCCCACCTTCGCCGAGGCCCTTCGCCGAGCGCTCCGGCAAGACCCCGACATCATCCTGGTCGGCGAGCTCCGCGACCTCGAGACGATGGAGGCGGCGATCACCGCAGCCGAGACCGGTCACCTGGTCTTCGGCACCCTTCACACCACCGGTGCGGCCAAGACGATCGACCGTATCGTCAATGCCTTCCCCCAGAACCAGCAGGAGACCATCCGCATCCAGCTCTCCACGGTGCTCCAGGGCGTGATCTCGCAATTGCTCGTGCCCCGGATCGACAAGCCGGGTCGCGTGGCGGTGTTTGAGATCATGGTCAACACGCCCTCGGTGGCGGCGCTCATCCGCGACAACAAGACCTTCCGCATCCAGTCGGACATCCAGACGGGTTCGAAATACGGCATGGTCACCCTCGACGGCTTTCTCCTCGAGAAGTGGCAGGCCGGCATGATCTCCGAGGAGGAGGTCGTGACGAAGGCGCTGGACCCCATGACCATCCATCTCAAGCTGGAGGAGATCCGCGCTTCCCGCGCGGAGAACCAGGCCCGCAAGTAACCCCCAACGCACCGCCCCATGCCTGAAGCCGTCTCCCATCCGCTGTTGGCCCTCATCCGCGAGCGCGGGCTGCTCGACGACCTGCAGATCGAGGAGATCGGTCAGGAGGTGCAGCGCAGCGGAAAGCCGGTCGCGCAGATCCTGCAGGATTACGGCCTGCTCGACCTCGATTCGATCCTGCAGATCATGGCCGACCACCTGGGCACCATGGTGGTGACGCTCGAGCCGGAGACCATCCCGCCCGAGGCCATCGCCGCGGTGCCCAACGAGACGGCCCGCATGTACCAGGTGGTCCCGGTGGCCCTCTACGGCGACACCCTGCAGGTGGCCCTTGCCGACCCGCTCAACCCCCAGACGATGGACGAGCTGGGGTTCTCCCTGAAGCACACGCTGCAGCTGGTGGTCGCCAACCCGGCCGACATCGTGGCCTGCGTCGACAAGTTCTACCCGGCCCAGGCCGACCTGGGCTACGCGCAGCTGCTCAAGGAGCTCGGGGGCGACGGCGAGGTCGTCAAGGACGAGGGACCCAAGGGCATGACCATCTCGCTCGACGACGCGGTCAACGACATCCCGGTGGTCAAGTTCGTCAACCTCGTGCTGATGCAGGCCGTGCAGGACCGGGCCTCGGACATCCACTTCGAGCCGTTCGAGGACGAGTTCAAGATCCGCTACCGCGTGGACGGCGCCCTGTACGAGATGGCGCCGCCGCCCAGGCACCTTTCGACGCCGGTCACCTCGCGCCTGAAGATCATGGCCAACCTGAACATCTCCGAGCGACGGCTCCCGCAGGACGGGCGCATCAGCACGGTGATCTCCGGCAAACAGGTCGACCTTCGCATCTCCACGCTTCCCACTGCCTTTGGCGAGTCGGTGGTGCTCCGCGTTCTCGACCGTGGTGCCGTGCAGCTCCAGCTCGACACCCTGGGCCTGCCCAAGGACGGCTACGACTTCATCATCGAGACGATCAACCAGCCCAATGGCATCTTCACGGTCACCGGGCCGACCGGCTGCGGCAAGACCACGACGCTCTATTCCTGCCTGCGCCAGATCAACCAGATCGACACCAAGCTCCTCACCGTCGAGGACCCGGTCGAGTTCGACATCGAGGGCATCATGCAGGTGCAGGTCAACGAGGGGGCGGGCATGACCTTCGCCAAGGCCCTGCGCGCCTTCCTCCGTCAGGACCCCGACATCATCATGCTGGGTGAGATCCGCGACCTCGAGACCGCCCAGATCGCCGTCCAGGCATCGCTCACGGGTCACCTGGTGCTCTCCACCCTGCACACCAACGACGCCGCCGGCGCGGTCACCCGCATGGTCGACATGGGCGTCGAGCCCTTCCTGATCTCGTCCACCCTCCTGGCCGTGCTGGCCCAGCGCCTGGTCCGCCGCATCTGCCCGACCTGCCGCACGCCGTTCGAGCCGAGCGAGTCGCAGATGCAGAACCTCAACCTCTCGGCCCACGACATCGGCGACAAGACCTTCTACTACGGCCGCGGGTGCGGGAACTGCAACGACACCGGATACCGCGGGCGCAAGGGCATCTACGAGCTGCTGGCCGTCTCCGACCCGATCCGGAACCTCATCAACGACCGGGCGCCGACGGTCGTGGTCCGCCAGAAGGCCATCGAGCAGGGAATGGTGACCTTGCGTGAGGACGGCCTCCGGGGTATCTACGCCGGAGAAACCACCGTCGAGGAAGTTCTGAAGTACACCTGATCCATCCCGAAAACCGTCCCCAGGAACCTCAAGGACCTCGTCCTCCAGATCCGCCCGCGCATCCGGGCACCCCAAACCCCTTTCGACCCCTTTTTCCGACCCCATCCCCGAGGAGACCGATATGGCCAAATTCAACTACGTCGCCATGGACAGCAGTGGCAAGGAAACCAAGGGCGTCCTGGAGGTGAGCAGCCAGTCCGAGGCCCTCAACCGCCTCAAGGAGATGGGTTTCCTGCCGACCAAGGTCACCGAGGTCGCCCCGCCCAAGTCCGATACCAAGGGCGGCAAGGCGGCCGGGGACGCGGCCGCCGGCAAGGGCAAGAAGAAGGGTGCGGGCCAGATCAACATCAAGATCCCTGGCTTTGGCGGCAAGGTGAAGGCCAAGGTGCTCTGCACCTTCACCCGGCAGCTCGCCACCCTGGTCGAGGCCGGTCTGCCGCTGCTCCGCGGCCTGCGCGTGCTCGAGAAGCAGGAGCGCAACCCGGTGCTCAAGAAGATCCTGAGCGACCTGTCCCTGTCCATCGAGGGTGGTTCGACCTTCTCGGAGGGCCTTGCCCAGCATCCCAAGGTCTTCAACCGTCTTTTCGTCAACATGGTCAAGGCGGGCGAGCTGGGCGGCGTGCTTGAGGTCGTGCTCAAGCGTCTGGCCGAGTTCATGGAGAAGGCCGAGAAGATCAAGGGCAAGGTCGTGGCCGCGATGTTCTATCCCATCGCGGTCATGGTCGTGGCGGTGGGCATCGTGGCGCTGCTGATGATCGTCGTGGTGCCCAAGTTCAAGATGATCTTCGCCGACCTGCTGGGCGGCGACGCGGGCATGCCGGAATTCACCCTCTTCGTTCTGAAGATCTCCGAGACCCTGAAGGACAACACGGTGATCTTCCCCGACTGGTTCTTCGGCGGCATGCCCTTCCCGGGTCAGGTCGTCTGGGGCATCGCGATCTTCGTCATCTGCTTCAAGGTGGCCATCAAGACCAAGCTTGGCCTCTGGTACTTCGACAAGTTCAAGCTGCACATGCCCGCCTTGGGCCCGGTCATCAGCAAGGTGGCCATCGCCCGGTTCACCCGGACCCTGGGCACGCTGGTCCAGTCGGGTGTGCCCATCCTCCAGGCCCTGAACATCGTGCGCGAGACCGCCGGCAACGTGGTCGTCGCCAAGGCGGTGCTGGACATCCATGAGTCGGTCAAGGAGGGCGAGACCATCACGGCCCCGCTGGAGAAGTCGGGCGTGTTCCCGCCGATGGTCGTCTCGATGGTGGACGTCGGCGAGCAGACCGGCGCGCTGCCCGAGATGCTCCTGAAGATCTCCGACAACTACGACGAGGAGGTCGACAACGCCGTCTCGGCGATGACCTCGCTGCTCGAGCCGATCATGATCGTGTTCCTGGCGGTGGTCGTCGGTTCCATCGTCATCGCGATGTTCCTGCCGCTCATCAAGCTGATGGAGACCCTCGGCGGCGACGCCGGCGGCGGTGGCGGCGACTAGGGCGGTCCTTCCCGGGGCCATCGGCGGGTACCGATGGCCTTTTTTGGCCCCGGGAAGGGGCCTTCTCCAGGAACGTCAAGCATCCCTTGACCGGGAGGGTGCGCCGGTGTAAATACAAAGTAGTTACATTGAATGCGCATCGGCCATACGAAATGGGACTGAAGGGTCGGCTCAATGGAGTTCGATTGGAACAACCTGCCGTTCGAGCTGGACGGGTCGATCACCGTCCCGGCGATCGAGGAGTCCTTCGAGGATCCCTTCGCCATCCGGTTGCTGCCCGACTCGTCGCGATTCGGGGTGCAGGCCCGGTTCTTCAACCTGGGCCAATCCGCCGGGGGGCAGGGCCTTTTCAGCGTCTACCGCACCAACGGCAAGGTGATCCGGGTCATCCTGTCCCGGCCATTCACCGAATCCGAGGCCTACTTCTACCAACGGCGGCTCACACAGGCCCTGTCGGGCTGAGCTTGGAAAGCCTTCCCGTACCGGCCTCCCATGAACCAGCAGACCATCCAGTCGTGGGACGATGTCCCGCTCTTCGACAGCGAGCAGGCCGAGGCCGATTTCTGGGCGGAGAACCAGGTCGACCCGCGCCTCATGGATCTTTCGGCCACTGCCGGTTCCGAGCAGTCCGAGTCGATCACCATCACCCTGCGGATGGACCCCCGGATGCTCAGCCGGATCAAGCGTCTGGCCCGTTCCCGCTTCCTCAATTACCAGAGCATGATCAAGCAATGGCTGAGCGAGCGCATGGAAAAGGAATTGAAGGACCGGTGAAGCTTCGGGAAAGTCGCCGCCCCAGCGAGACCCCTGCCCGCGTGAACCCATGAGATCCCGCCGTCCATCGCCTCCGTGCCTGCCGGGACCCCTCCGGCGCGCGGCCGCGTTCACCCTGCTGGAGCTGCTGGTGGTCATGTCGATCATCGGCATCCTCGCGGGCATGGTGGTCGGGCTGGCCCCGGCGGCGGCGACCAAGATGAAGGAGTCGCGGGTGCGTGCGGAGCTGGCGCAACTGGTCACGCTCATCGAGGCCTACAAGGCCCGCTTCGGGGTCTATCCGCCCGACGGAATCCGCCGGGTCGCCGTGCCTGGCCAGGGGTTCCAGACCCTGCCCAACCCGGCCCTGAGTCCCCTGTTCTACGAGCTTTCCGGCGTCTACCTGACCAATGCCGCCAGCGTGGACGGCTTCTTCATCCCGAGGGCCGACGGCGACGACGGCGACGGCATCCGCTCGGCCGAGCTCCAGCAGTGGTTCGGCCGGGAGGGCATCCAGAACGCCAAGCCGGCCGAGCTGCGCAACCGGCTTTTCGTGACCGACTTCAAGGAGGGCCAGTACGCCGAGGTCTTCCGCCGGCGCACCGACGCCGGCTACGCCGACATCGAGGTGCTGGCCGTGGGCTTCGCGACCGACGCCTCGGGCAAGCGCTCCAGCGGGTTCGCCTGGCCCAACCACCGTGACGACCACCCCGTGCCGACCAACCGCGGCCTCAACCCGTGGCGCTACGTCTCCACCAACCCGACCAACAACCCGGGCGGTTTCGACCTGTGGGCCGAGATCCCCGTCGGCCGCGACCGGGTGAAGATCATCGGCAACTGGAAGGAATCCAACTAGGCCACACTTCCCCCCCGGAGACCCCGCCGTCCGTCCAACGCCCAACGCCCATCCCCCCGAAAACCGCTCCGTTCCGATCCCACCCGCGCGTCAGAGAACCCATGAAGACCCGAACGAACGCCCGGCGCCACGGCGCCTTCACGCTCATCGAACTGCTCGTCGTCATCGCCATCATCGGCATCCTGGCGGCGATGCTGCTGCCGGCCATCGCCTCGGCGACCACCAAGGCCAAGTCGGCCAAGGCCAAGGTCGAGGTCACGGGCATCGTCGGCGCGATCAATTCCTACCAGGCCGACTATTCCCGCCTGCCGGCCACCAAGCGGACCCGGGATGCCCACGGCCTGACGGGCCGCCCGGCGGGCGCACCCGACTGGATCTTCGGCAACGCCAACACGCCCGACGCCAAGGGGGTGCTGCCCACGCCGACGGTGGCCACCAAGACCGGCTACCAACTCGTCCGCGACCAGGGCAACAGCGGCCGCGAGGCCAACAACTCCGAGGTCATCGCCATCCTCACCGCGCAGAGCGTGGCCGACGTCCAGGGTGGCGTGACCGACGCGGTCAACCTCAACAACAACCAGAACCCCAAGCGCACGGTGTACCTGGCGACCAAGACCGTGGGCCGCAACCAGCCCAACGGCGTGGACGATCTCGGCGTGTATCGTGACCCCTGGGGCCATCCCTACATCGTCGTGCTCGATCTGGACTACGACAGCCGTGTCCTCAGCCCGTTCCCGCTGGTGGCCCCCGGCCGCCCGGCCCAGCCCCGGTTCATCCCGGGCAACGCCCTGGTGATGTCCCTCGGGCCCGACGGCAAGGCCGACCTCACGGCCGACCAGGACCACCCGAACAACCGCGACAACATCTACAGCTGGAAGTGATCCCGGCGGCACCTCACCCCGTCGGAACCTCCCGCGCCACCGTCCGTCCCAGCCGCCCACCCACCCGACGCCACCCCCGCATGAAGCCCCAAGGACCCACCGGGTGCACGGACCCTGCCGCTACCAGCCGGCGGCCCGGGGCCTTCACCCTGCTCGAGCTGCTCGTTGTGGTGGCGGTGATCGGGCTTCTGGCCGGTGTCACCGTGCCGGCGATCCGGGGCATGGTGCAGGGCAAGACCCTGGCCAGCGGGCACCGCCAGCTCGGCGACGACCTGAACCGTGCCCGTCAGGAGGCCCTGCGCCTGCGCACCACCGTGTATGTCGTCTTCGCACCCACCAATGTCTGGGTGGCCCGGCCGGATCTGGACTCCCAGGTGGAGGCCATGATCGTCGGGCGCCAGGTGGCGCCGGCGGGGTTCCGCGAGCAGGCGCTTCGCAGCTTCACCAACATCGCCCTGGGCGTGTACCACTCCTATGCGCTCCTGGTGGAGCGGGAGACCGGGGCCCAGCCCGGGCGCAGCCACACCCGCTACCTCGGACCCGGTTGGCAGACCCTGCCCGAGGGCGTCATCCTCTCGCCACGGCTCTTCCTGCCGGCGCCGCTGGGCTCGACCGACCGGCATGACCTGGCCCTTCACCAGCTGCCGCAGCGCCCGTTCCGGTTCCCCCTCGCCGAGTACCCGGGCGACACGCTGCCGGCGATCCCCATGCATTTCGTGGCCTTCGGGCCCGACGGCCGCCTCGCCCTCGACGAGATGAACCGGGCCTGGGCACTCAACGGTCGTGCCGACCTCCGGCTGCCCCCGCTCTCCGAGTTGGCCCTCGGCGTGGGGCAGGGCAGCGTGTTCATCTCCCGCGACGCCGCGGGCCGCATCGACCCGTCGGTCACGCCCGATGCCATCGAGACGCCCCGCGACAACGCCACCAACAACCGGGTGATCGTCTCCAGCCTCACCGGCCGGTCCCGGATCCTCAAACCCGCCCTCCGTTGATGAGACTCCCCGGACATCCCGCCTCCCCGAGCCCGGCGCCGCTCCCGTCGCTCGTGCGCCTCCCGCGGACCCGCCGGACCGGCACGGGTTCGGGCTTCACGCTCATCGAGATCGCCCTGTGCATCGCCGTGGTGGCCATCGCCATGGTGGCGATCATCGGCGTGCTGCCGGCCGGCCTGAATGTCCAGAGGCAGGACCGCGAGGAGTCGCTGCTCACCCAGGATGCCGAGTTGCTGCTCAACGTCGTGCGCGGCGGGCAGACCGGCCTGCAGGACCTGCTCCACTACGCCGATCGCGTGACGCTCGTCCGCCAGTACCGCGACCGGTCGCCCACGCGCACCAACCACTTCCACGGTCCCATGGTGACCGGCACGCTTGCCGGTTCCGATCCGATCGGCGACGCCTTCCAGCTCGTGGGCCTGGTCAGTCGCCCGAAGTACACGCTGGAGCCCTCGGCCGTCAGCCGTGGCAATCCGGTCACGGTCACCAACGTCGTACGGCTGGAGATGCGCTCGATGAGCGGCTCGATGGCCGAGCACCCGGTCATCCGCTGGAGCGAACGCCGTGGCAACCCCAACGATCCCAGGATGGACCTGGCCTTCCGCTACCGGGTGACCCTCGAGACGGTGACGCGCCAGGGCAACAGTCCGGGTGCGGCGGTCTCCGAGGTCCGGATGATCCTCGAGTGGCCCCTGCAGCGCACCGGTCCCGCACCCGACCAGTACCGCCTGGGGCTGAACCGCCGCGAGTTCCGCACCGACGTGCTCGGCCAACCGGCCCCGCTGCGTGGCAGCGTGCCGCAGGATCCGTCCTTCTTCGGCAACATCGTCTACCCGTTCAACCCCGCCCCGGAGACCCCCGGGCCCGGCGTCGTGCAGTTCTACCGGTTCCCGCCGGGTTCCCTGTGATCCTATGAAGCGTTTCCCTGTCGAGGCGGATTTCGCAGGCGTTGCCGGCGTGGCCCGCGGCGTCCCCGGGACCACGGGATGCCCGGGATGTCCGGTCCGGGTCGTCCCACGCCAAACCCCCGGACTCCAAACCCCCGGACTCCAGAGTCTCCGCCGCCGGACGCAGGCCTTCTCGCTGCTCGAGCTGATGATCGCCGTCGGCCTGCTGACGGTCATCATCCTCGCGCTCTATGCGATGTTCGACCAGACCCAGAGGGCCTTCCGGCAGAGCCTCAACCAGGCCGACCTGTCCGAGGGGGGGCGCTCGGCCCTCGACCTGATCGTCCGCAGCGTGGAGCGGGCGGCCTCCCCGGGGGTCGACGACGCCCTGCACCTGGTGGTCCGCCCGTCGGATGCCAACGGCTATGACCTGCTCTTCCCCGGCGACGGGCCGGCGGCCAACCGCACCCAGCCGCTGCGCTTCGACGAGCTGTTCTTCACCTACCCGGTCGGCGGCGGCCGGTGGCATGTGGCCGGCCTCTTCCTGGGCACGCCCGACGCCGGGCCCGTGGCCCCGGGGACGATCCCGGGGCTCGGCTCGCTCTACCTCTACGACGAGGCGCTGCCGAGCTCCAACGTCGTGCAGGTGCTGGGCACCGCCGGGCTGCGGGACGGACTGGCCGCGCCGGTCACGGCGTCGCCCTACCGGCTCACCGGCACGCCCTCGCTGCGCACCAACCTCGTCTCCCTGCGGCTCTCCACCGCCGCCTATCCCACGGCGGCGACCCTCGCGGCCCGCCTCGACGCCCCCCGCGTGCTGGAAGGGGTCATCCAGTGCCGCATCACCGCCTTCGATGCCGACGGACGCCCCTTCGACGGAAACCATCCGGTGCGCTTCGACGTCCTCTTCCCGAGGGTCGGCGTGAACACCAATTCCCCCCGCCATGTCCCGGTCGCCCCGGCCGACTGGCAGGCGCTGGCCACCAACCGGCTCGGCGGCGTCTCCCGGCCCCTGCCCATCGAGGTGCTGACGGTCAACCCCGACACCGGGCAGGTCAGCGCCCTCTTCCGCGGGCCCAACCTGCCGGCATCCATCGAGATCGAGATCACGCTGCTGGACGGCAAGCAACTCGACCAGTTCCGCGCCCTTCCCGACACGCTGCAGGCCCGCAACCGCTGGCTGGCGAACAACGCCGGCGCCCTCCAGACGCTCCGCCAGCGGGTCGTCCTCCGCACCGCGCCCCAATGAAACGACTCTCCATCCCATCCAGCCGGCGCGGTGTGGCGCTGGTCATCACCCTGATCATGCTCTCGGTGGTGACGATCACGGCGGTCGCCTTCCTGGCCGTGGCCCGCCGCGAGCGCGCGGCCGTCGCGGCCGCCGGCGAGCAGGCCGACGTGCGCATCGCCGCCGACGCCGCCCTGAACCGGGCCCGGGCCCGCATCCTGGCGCAGATCGCGGCCTACGGGCTGCGCGAGGCGCCCACGCTCCTGGTGTCCACCAACCTGGTCTCGCCGTCCTTCATCCCGGGCCTGTCGGTCGCCGGGCTCCCCGATCCGCTGGGGGCGGCCCAGTCGAACCGATGGTTCTCGGCCCTGACCAACGTCTCCTACCTGTACGGCGGCAGGCCCTTCGACCTGAACAACCCGGCCGAGGTGCTCGAGTACCGGCGGATGCTGGCCAACCTGTACTTCGATCCCCGGGTGCCGGTCGTCGCCCGTGCCGGCCGGCTCGACTCCCGTCCCGATTCCTTCGAGGACCGCTTCTACCTCGACCTCAACCGCAACGGCCGCTTCGACACCAACGGGTTCCTGCTCCAGCGCAACGGTCTCGGTCTGGCCATCGGCACCAACCGGGTCTGGCAGGTCGGCGATCCCGAGTGGGTCGGCGTGCTGGCCGATCCCGACCGGCCGCATTCGGGCAACAACCGCTTCCTCTACCGCATCGCCTACCTCGTGGTCCCGGCCGACCAGACGGTCGACCTCAACCACGCGCACAACCAGGCGCGCAATCCCGACGCCACCACCAGCCTGTTCCTCCGCAACCAGGGCGTGGCCTCCTGGGAGCTCAACCTCGGCGGACTGTTCCGCGACCTGAACACCAACCTCTGGCAGACCTACGCCTACTCGACCAATGGCGACAACACGGGCCTGGCCTTCGAGCACGCCCTCAACCTCTGGGCCAACCGCCGGGTCGGCGGGCAGGCCGGTCGAATGACGGCGCAGGAGGTGCTGGCCGACGACTCCCGCCTGCAGGTCGGGGCCGCCGGCGACACTGGCGCCGCCGCCAGGGTGCTGCCGTCCAACGGCGTCGACGACCTTTCCGACGGCCCGCTCGTGCTGAGCCTGGCGCAGGTGCGCAACCCGCGCCTGCTCACCGATGGCGACAACGTCGTGCGACGCTGGTCCGGTGGCGACGTGGCCCGGCCGTACTTGACGCCCTTCCAGTTGCTCACCGATCCCGCCCTGCTGCCGCTCGGGCCCAACCGGGTCATCTGGACCAACCTCGACACGCGGCGCAGCGGCTTCGCGGCCCAGTTGTTCTCGCCGGCGCAGGCATCCAACTCCACCTACAACGCCTACACGTTCTACCGGTTGTTGGGCTCCCTCGGCAGCGACGCCTCCGACGGGCGCATCGAGGTCGGGGTCGACCTCTCCAACCGCTATTTCCGGCGGGCCAAGCTCAACCTCAACTACCAGGTGCTCGATGCCGACGGGGACCAGCCGCACAGCGCCAACGTGGTCACCACCAATGGGCTGGCCGGGTCGGCGGCCCGAGCGACGGCGCTGGTGCCTTGGACGGCACCGTCCTGGATGCAGCTGGCCGGTGACCGCCTGCTGCGCAAGGAGTTCTCCAACGGCCTGCCCGAGCTGGGCAAGTTCACCTACCCCGATGCCGCCAACGCGGTCGCCCGCGAGGATGCCGCCCATGGCATCGCCATCGCCGGCAGCCACTGGGTGACCAACGCGGTCGGTTCCCGGGGCCAGTCCCAGGTGGTCTCGCTGACCAACCACACCTGGTCGGCCAAGCTCCACCGGCTGCTCCAGCTCTCGGCCAACATCCACGAGGTGCGCACCAACCTGCCGGGGGGCCTGGGTACCGAGCCCTTCCCGCCGCATGTCTACCGGCCGACCTTCTACCGTGAGGACCGTGAGGATCCGCGCAACCCCGGCCGCCGGTTGCCGGTTGTGCGACTGGCCGGGCTCGAGGAGGTCACCAACGCCTTCACGCAGGTCCTCAACACGGCCTGGACCAACTGGATGGATTTCGACAATCCGCTGGACGTGGCGAACCTCAGCGCCAACCCCAGGGTGCCCACCCGCACCAACGTCTTCGGCGTCCCGTTCATCGTGGGCACCAAGCAGAACCAGACCGGCCCGAGCGCCTTGGGCCTGCCGAAGTTCAACGAGGCCTTCTGGCAGACCCGGGTGCGCACCGGGCGTCGCCTGCTGCTCGAGCGTCCGCCGGGCGGCGCCGTGCGGCCCACCAATGAGACCACCCTGAGCGCCCTCGGCGTGGTGAAGTACGGGCAGTACACCGTGCAAATCATCAACAACGCCGCCGTGGAGGCCTGGAACGCCTACCTGCAGGCCTTTCCGGCCAACCGGCCGTTGCGCCTCATCGCCACCAACTGGACCGAGGTCTGCCTGTACGACGGCAGCCTTGCCGACGCGGCCCGGCCGCTGGGCCAACCGCTCTTCATCCCCCAGCCGGCCAACCCGTCGCTGCCGTGGAGCCCGCAGAACCCGATGGTCTTCAACCGCACCAACTACTCGGTGCAGGTGGGCAACGTGGTGCGCGTCGGCAATGGCAACACCGGCTTCCGCGCCCGGTGGGATGCCCAGGAGTACATCCCGGCCCTCAACCACAACGCCGTCTTCGGTCTCGTGTACAACCCGGTCCTGGGCCGGGTCTTCCCGCTCAACGAGACCAACAACCCGCTGGCGATCTTCCCGATGCCGGGCACCCGGCCCGACCGTCTGGTGCCGCAGCTCACGCTGGCGGTCACCAACCGGCTGGTCTTCGCCATCGTGGACGACAGCTTCGTGCCGCCGCGCCTGCTCGATTTCGTCAACCTCAAGAGCGGCACGATCGAGAGCAACCTGTTGGACAACTTGCGCTACACGGCCTTTGGCGCGGTGCCCGGCATCGGCGGGGACGCGGGCATCAACGAGGGTTTCGACAACCTCGGCGGCAACCTCGGGGCCGACGCCGGAGCGGTGCGCCCGCTGCAGATGGCCGAATTGTGGCAGACCAACTTCCTGGCGGGTCGGGTGATTCCGCTGGGTTTCGAGAACCAGTTCTCCGCCTCGGTGAACCCGGTCCGGGTGCTCGCGTTCTGGGAGTCGGTGACGCTGCCGGGGCTTCAGACGACCGGCGATCCCCGGGTCGACGCCAGCCTCGGCCTGCGGGCCTTCCTCTATGGCATCAACTCGGTGCCACGCAGCGCCCAGGTGGTGGCCCGGCGCGAACTCGACCGGCTCCTGGCCTCCGGCGGCAATGTCAACGGCAACCGCATCCAGGTGGGCTTCAATCCCGTGGGCGAGGTCCAGTTGACGGAGCGGCGCATGGCCAACGACCCCTTCGTCCACTACACGAAGGAGGATCTGCAACCGGGGGGCGTGGTCTACACCCATCCCGAGGGCTACTGGAAATTCTATTCCGACGTGTACCTGGAACGTCGCCCGTCGGTGTTCTCGGGATTGCGACTCGATCCCGCGATCGTCGAGAGTCGCATCGCTGAGGCGAGCGGCGATTTCCTCGTCACCACCGTCAATCGGACCAACCGGGTGGCCGCCCCCCTAAAGGCCATCAGCGCCCATGCGCCTTGGGGGGTCAGCCCAGTCCTCGGAACCGGTGTGTCCTCCGAATTGCTGGCCGTCGACATGGCCTACAAGGACCCCCTGGTCACCAACAGCGCCGCCTGGTCGTTCCCGACGCCGACCAACGCCTTCGCCTCGATCGGCCAGTTGGGTCGGGTCCACCGGGGCACGCCCTGGCAGACGATCTATCTCAAGAGCCCGGTGGCCAACATCGAGACGTTCGACGTCGGACACATTGCAGACCGTCACCATTGGCGGTGGTGGTCCGGCAGCCATGGCACCCACCCGACCAACGACTGGTCGCTCTTGGACACCTTCTCCACGGCCCTCACCGAGAACGCGGCGCGGGGGCAGGTGGGCGTGAACCAGACGAACCTCGCCGCATGGTCTGCCATCCTTTCCGGGGTTCCGGTGCTCCGGCGTCTGGCCAGCGACGGCACCAACCTCGTGCCGACGGTGCTTGATCCGGCAGGTGGCAATCCGTCCTCCTACCTGCACCGCATCGTCGCGGGCTACACCAACGCCCAGGGACAGGCCGTGCGCGGCATCGTGTCGGGCTTCGTGCACACCAACGCCGGTCCGGGCGATCCCTTGGTCGAGGTCGGTGTCGGCCTGGATGGCAATCCCATCCGGGTGGCCAGGCCGCGTCGGTCCCTGCCGCGCTTCCAGTCGGTGGCCGAGATCTGCTCGGTCGAGTCGCTCTCGGCCGGATCGCCGCTGCTGGAGAACATCCTCCCCGATCCCGACAACCCGGGCCGGCCCTTCCGGCCCGTGCCCGACGAGGTCGTCGAGCGCATCCCGCAGCAGATCCTCTCGCTGCTCCAGGCCGAGGAACCGCGCTACGTGGTGTACGCCTGGGCCCAGACCCTGCGGCCGGCCGCCGGGGCCGTGGTCACCGCGCCGGGCCCCTTCTTCGGCATGGCCACCAACTATGTCGTCACCGGCGAATTCGCCACCAAGACCGTGCTGCGTTTCGAGGGGGCCCTCTCGACCAACGCCCCGGTCACCCAAACCCTGCGTCCCGTGGTGGAAGAACACCGCGTGCTGACCACGGACTGAACGCCGCCAACCCGTTTTCGTCATGCGCCCGTCTCGAAGCCTGATCGTCGCCATCGCCCTGGCGGTGGGTTCCCTGGGGCTGTACCGCTGGGTGCAGCCGCCGGCGTCGGACCCCGCCTCCGCGTCCGGGGTGCCGGTCGTCGCCGCGGCATCGTCCGCCCCGGCCCTCGCTCCCTCGCTGGCCGTGTCGGCCCATGTCGACGCCAAGCGCGTGCGCGTGAGCCCGCTGGCGGCCGGCGACCTGCCGGTCCACCGCGACCCGGAGTTCCCGTGGCGTGCCCGCAACACGGCCCGCACCGTCGACCAGCTCCGCACCGACCCTCGCGCCCTCGTGTTGCGCAACGCCCTCATCGACACCCGCTCCGGCGAGCCGCTGCCGCTGCCCGAGGCGTTGGTGGCCGGTCCGGAGCCGGGCTTCCACATCGTCCAGTTCGCCCGCGAGCCCGACGCCGACGCGCGTCGACGGCTCGAGGAGCATCACCTGTCGGTGGTGTCCTACCTCCCGGTCAACGCCTTCCTCGTCCAGGGTACCGACGCCTCGGTCGAGACCCTGGCCCTCGACGCCGACATCGCGTCGGTCTCGCCCTGGCACCCGGCCTTCAAGCTCGAGCCCGACCTGCTCACCCGGGCGGTCGACGGCCGTCCGCTGGAGGCCGGACAGCGGCTGATGCTGTCGCTGGCCGACCCCGACGCCATGGCGCGCCTGGAGGCCCTCGGGGTCCGCGAGGTCGGACGCCAGCGCAGCCCCTTCGGCACGCTGGTCACGGTCGACGCGCCCCCGGGCGCCCTCGTGCCGCTGGCGCGCGCCCCCGAGGTGCACCTCATCGAGAAGGCCCATCGCCGCGAACTGCTCAACGACCGGTCGGCCTACCTCCTCGGCAGCGCCACCGACATCACCAACACCACG
>Ga0194129_10001039_pt1 | contig 48318 bp, 40 predicted proteins | sample TA2KigCa35mmetaG_FD_150862 | JGI IMG/M metagenome (GOLD analysis project Ga0194129, IMG submission 150862) | Freshwater microbial communities from Lake Tanganyika, Tanzania - TA2015038 Kigoma Deep Cast 35m | ecosystem: Environmental > Aquatic > Freshwater > Lake | place: Tanzania: Lake...
CTTTCATAGTAAAATATATATTATTATCTATAATTAGGTATTCAGCTTCTTTTACATCAGCTTCTGTCATAAAAAAATAAACCATTTTTTTTTTGATATGTATATATATTAGTGCATATAAAAATCAATTTTTTATTTATAATTATAAGGATTATGTTGATCCTTATTATATTCTTTTTTTACTTCCTGTTTTTTACAATCTTTATATTTTACATCTTTTGTTCTATGATTTTTATCATAATATAGATTGTAATTTAGCAATTGATTAGTATTTCTGTTTCTTCTTAATTCATCATTTATATCATTCATTCCTTTACAAATATTATGATTTATTATCATAATTTCAGTTTGTTTAATCTCTGATTCTGTTAAAAAACGCTCTATCATTCTTGTTTGTATTATTATATTTATAAAATATAAAAATCAATTTTTATTGATTATAAATTATAATTATATTTATCATCTGGAACTCTTTTACTAGGCTCTTTTTTACTAGAATCTTTTTTTTTTATATAACCATTTGCTTTGTCTTTTTCTTTATTTATCAGTATATTTTTATTATTATATTCATCTTCTATTATTTTATTTATGTCTATCCTTGATTTACAAATATTATTTCTCAAAATCATAAATTCAGTATGTTTAATTTCTTCATCTGACATGTATACCATCTTATTCTTTCTTTATATTAGGTTTATAATATAAAAATCAATTTTTTCATAAATCTTAATAATTATTATTATCAAATTTTTTTTTATTTTTTCTTTCTTCTACTCTTTTCTTTTTCTCTTTTTTTTCTTCTTCAGTAAGTCTTTTGAAATTTGTATTATGTCTTTCAAGATTTTGTTCATAGTATTTCGTATTTTTTCCACCATTTTTTAAATCTTCTAGCAACGCTCTGTTGATTTCTTTAATCGTTTTACAAATATTATTGTTGATGTAGACGGAATTTACATTATTATCCCAGTTTTTGTTGTTTTTTATGATGCTGTCCAACCCCATATTGATCTTTTTTTCTTCTTTAATATATATGTATATAATATAAAAATCAATTTTTATAAAAATAAAAATTAATCAAAATAATTACTATTATTAACTTTTTTCTTACTTTTTCCTTCTTGATGCTTTTTTAATTTATCTTTTTTTTCTTTTTCGGTAAGTTTTTGAAAATTTTTATTATGTCTTTCAAGATGTTGGGCTAGTCGTCTATTATTTTCAGCAGCATTTTGGAAATCTTCTTGCAATGCTCTGTTAATTTCTTCTACGCTTTTATGAATATTATTGTTGATGTAGATATAATTCACATTATTGTTCCAATCAGGATTATTCTTTATGATGTTGTCAAAACCCATTATTTTGTTAAATTAGGTATATATTATAAAATTCAATTTTTTCATAAATAATTATTATTATCAAATTTTTTTTTATTTTTTCTTTCTTCTACTCTTTTCTTTTTCTCTTTTTTTTCTTCTTCAGTAAGTCTCTTGAAATTTTTATTGTGTCTTTCAAGATTTTGTTCATAGTATTTCGTATTTTTACCTCCATTTTTTAAATCTTCTTCCAATTCTCTGTTGATTTCTTTAAACGTTTTACAAATATTATTGTTGATGTAGACGGAATTTACATTATTGTCCCAGTTTTTGTTGTTCTTTATGATGCTGTCCAACCCCATATTTTTCCTTTTTTTCTTTTATTATATGTATATAATATAAAAATCAATTTTTATAAAAATAAAAATTAATTAAAATAATTATTATGATAAACTTTTTTTGTACTTTTTCCTTCTTGATGCTTTTTTAATTTATCTTTTTTTTCTTTCTCGGAAAGTTTTTGTAAATTTTTATTCTGTCTTTCAAGATGTTCCTTTAATCGTCTATTATTTTCTGCAGTATTTTTTAAATCTTCTAGCAACGCTCTGTTAATTTCTTTTACGCTTTTACATATATTATTGTTGATGTAGATGGAATTCACATTATTATCCCAATCAGGATTGCTGTTTTTTATGATGTTCTCCAACCCCATTTTCTTTCTGTTTTTTTTTTGATTATATATATAATTATAATATAAAAATCAATTTTTTTGTAATTATAATATATTATATTATCTCAAGTTTTACACAAATTCTTATATTTTGGCATCTTTATTATAATTATAATATTTATTTTTAGTATATTTATCATCTTTATTATCTTTTTTATCTTTACTATATTCTTTTTTTGGAGGAACAGTTTTCTCTTTAGGTTTCATTGTAATTTCTTTATTAATTAATTTATTATCATCTTCTAATTTATCTTCTAATACTTTATTTATGTCTTTCATAGTTCTACAAATTTTATTTCGAAGAAGCAAATATTCAATTGCTTCCATCTCTTTTTCTGTCATATTAAGGTAACACATTTTTCTTATATTATATATATATATTATATAAAAATCAATTTTTATAAATTTTATAATCTATAAAAATGTATTATTATTTAATATTTTTCAATAATCATTAGATTCTAATTTTCTTAAATAATATTTTTTTTGTTTATCTATAAGTCTTTGTTTTTCTTTTTGTTCCTTTATCTCTTGCGGAGATAAACCTTTCTTTTTTTTTTCTTCCAATTCTTTTTTTAATGCTCTGTTAATTACTTTCATTGGCCTACATATTTCTTTATTTATTTTTATAAAAGTCACATTATTATCCCAATTAGGATTATTATTTTGAATCAATGTATCAATACCCATCCTAGGTTATTAATTCTATATAATATAAAAATTTCAATTTTTTTGAAATAAATTTATTTCTTTTTACCTTTCTTACCTTTTACTTTTTCAACTACCTGTTCTTCTTCCTCTTCTACTACTTCTTTTACCTCTTCTTTTACCTCTTCTTTTTTAGTAGTTTTCTTACCTTTACTTTTTTTGGGTTCTCCTGCAGGTTCTTCAACTTTTACTGGTTCTGATTCAGGTTCATGTTCTGGTTCTTCTAATTTTTTGACAGTTTCAGTTTTTTTCTTTCTACCTCTTACACCAGCTTTTGGTTCAACAATAATTTTATCTTCTTCATCAGAATTATCATCAATATCAACAGAAACTGTAATTTCACCTTCACCCATTAAGTGTCTGTATTCAGATTGAATAAATTTAATTTTATTTAAAAGTTCAATTCTTTCTTCATTTAATTTAATAATATTTTTTGATACATCAATATACTTTGTATTTAAGGATTTTACAATATTTTCATAAGCATCTTCTTTATTATTTTGAATATTTTTAATATTTTTCACAAATTCATTGTATTCACAATTGTTATAATCGTATCCTGTAGTCATTTATAATATTATATATATATATATATGTTTAAATATATATTATTTAATTTTCAATTTTTTGGACTAATAAATAGTCCAGGGATTAATAATTCTATTATAATCTATATTATAAGCATTAGTTAAATATTTTTGAGTTTTAAATTGATCAGGTATAAACATATAATTTCCGATATTTTTAGAATTAACTTTTAAACATTTATCTTTATCAAGATTATTATTAATTTCAGCGTAATAATCAGAAAAGTAATCTTTTAGTTGAGCATTAATTCTGTTACCGAAAATATCGATATAATAATTTTTAAGATAATCAGGATCTTTTAAAATTTGAATATTATGACAATTAGGTTCATTTTTGTTAATTTTATCATTCATATTAGCAATAGTATCAAAATAGTTTTGATTTTCTAATAATTTGATATCATTAACAGGAACATCTTCATCAGGATCATTTATTTTCATAGTAGAATTTAATAAATCTTTATTAAAATCTTTATAAATATAGTTAGAAATATTTTTTATATTTTCTTTATCTTTAATATTATAAAATTGAAATTTATTTTTTAATATTTTAAGGTCTTCTTCACTAAACATTTTTTTATTTTTATCAATTAATGAATTAATATATTTTTCATATTCTTTACCTCTTTTTATAATAAACATATTATCTATATCAAAATTTTCTAAATTACATTTTGAATTATTTATTGTATTATCATTTTCACCTTCATTTATTAATTTATATAATATAAATAATAAAATTGCTAATATTATAACAACAATTAAATCTTTCATATAAAGTATTTTATAAAAAAATATTTTTAATAATTATAAAATAGTGATCTAAATATACATTTTTTCATAATTATTATTTTCTTGAATAGTTCTTCTATCTATAAATTTATGCATAGCTTTTTTGATATCATCATTTGTAATAATTTTAAATTGATTAGTATTAGAACAAGCTACACGCCGTGCATGATAATGTTTAATATCTTGTATAAATGTATCAATATCTCCACCAAAATATTTAAAATATTTATAGTTATTTTCAAATAGTTTATTAAAGTCATCAAAATTAATATCAATTTTCCAATTTAATTTATATATTTTACGAATGAAGATATCTCTTAATTCTTGATAAGTATATTTTTCAATTTTAAATCTGAAAGGAAATCTACGAACTAAACCTGGATTCACCGAAAAAAATGAAGATTCTAATTCTTCAGTATAACCAGCAATTATACATATAAATTTTGATTTATTATCAGATAGATTTTGTGTTATAATATCAATACATTCTTTTGAATAAACATCTCTTTTTTCATCACATCCTAAAGAATATGCTTCATCAATAAATAATACACCACCTAATGCTTTATTAATAACATTCTGTGTTTTTTTTCCTGTTTCACCTAAATGTGTCCCAATTAAATCAGTTCGTTTAGCATAAACAATATTTTTATTTTCTAAAATTCCTAATCCAATAAGAATTTTAGAAATAATTTTAGCTAATTTTGTTTTGCCACAACCTGGGGAACCCTCAATAGATATATGTTTTATTTGTGATAAATCATTATTATTAGCATAAATTAAATAATACAAAATAAAATTAATTATTTCATCTTTAATTTTATCCAATCCAACCATTTTTTTTAATTTTATTAAGGGTTTAATAATTTTTCCTACTTTATTTAAATTTAAAGTATCATATTTATTATTAAATTTGTATATTTTTTTATTACTTTGATAAAAATCATTTATTTTAATAAAATCATCTAAACAATCAATCTGATTTTTATTAATAATAGTATTTATTTTCAAGCTATCAGAATTAGTATTTGTATTTGTATTTATAATATTTTTATAAATAACATCATTAAAATTAATTTCGACATTAATATCATCATCTGAATCATCAGAAATAATTATATTACTATAATTATTTTTTTTTTTTTGACTAGTATCTAAATTTTTAATAATTGATAAAATAGATTCATTTTTTATTTTATCATAATTTTCATTTTTATTTTTATTTTTTTTTTTTTTTATACTTTTACATAATTTTAAATATTTAGATTCTAAATTAGAAACTCTATCAATTAATTGATTCAATATAGTTCCACTCATATATGTATTTCTATACTTGTTAATTTAAAATCAATTTTTATCAAATAATATAAAAATTAGTTATTATTAATTTCTATATGAAATATACATTAGTTAATAAAAATAAGTTAATACCTAGTGTTAATATTTTTACAAGTGAAAAATCAGCTATTAGAGAATTAATTGAAATCACAAATTATTATAATAATACAATACTATTTAAAAATATTTATATTTATGCTTCCGATGATAATGAAGAAATAGAATATATCATTTTCAATCAGAAAAATAATAATATAGTAAAAAAAAAATTATCTAATAATCATAACTATCTAACATTTTTTAATATTGATAGTCTTTTTAATGATACACAATTAATTATTAATCCCCGAAATGAAGAAGAAAAAAATAAAGATAATAAAAAGAATGAAGATAATAAAAAAAATGAAGATAATATTATGAATGAAGAAAAAAATAGAATAAAAAAATCATGTGAAGAGATATTTGAATTATATAATACAGAATTAACAAAAATAAAGAAGATAGAAAATAATTTAAAAAATCTTGAAAAAAAAGAGGATAAATTAAATAACAAAATAACTAATAACAATATTGATATTGTTAATAAATTATACAATGATTACAAGATTTTTTTAAAGATTAAAGATAAAATAAATGAAAATTCAGATAAATTTTCAATTCCTGAATTATTTATAAAAAAATATATATATTTTAATGAATTATTATTGGATACAAAATATAAAGATATTTTAGATAAATTAAAAAATATAAATATAAATGAGCCAATTGATTATTTACAAAATAATGATATAATAACATTTTCGAAAAAATATTTATTAGATTCTAAAAATTTAAATTGTTCATTTGAACATAATTGGGATGATTTAACAAGTGACACTGAAGGTATAATTAAACCAAAAGGTTGGTCTAGTAGAACTTGTAATTAGATTAAAATTAATTCAGAATGAATATTAAAATTAATAAAAAGATATGCTTCTTCGTACATTTTATTTAGAACATATGAAATAACATCAAAACATTTAAATATAGTATTTTTATCAATATAAATTTCACTATCATCAAGATTATCAATAATATTTTTAGAAGAATAATTATCAACTTTTTTAATTTCTGCTGTTTTTTTATTATAAATAATGATATTATCATTCAACATCCATAATAAATTATTATAAAAGTAATTATCATTAGATTCTATCATTTTTAATGAATCTATTAAAACTTTAATATCTCCCAAAACCATATCAAAAACAAAATGATTTTTTTCACAAATTTTTAATTTATTTTTATGGATAATACAATTATCCTTAAAATTACAAAATTTATAGCTAGAGGTTTTAAATATCTTTATATTATCAACATCTGAAGGTAATTCTTTTCTATTTCTCAAAATAAAATTAACCTTAATTTTATCACAGGCATTATATATCCATGTTAAATATTGAATTAATTGATTATAGCTAATATTATCAGTATTATTTATAAAAGGATTTTTTTGTCTTATAAATCCTCTTAATTTATTTGAAATGAAAGACATATAATTCATAATATTTAATAATTCTTCTCTTTTTTTGATATTTAAATTAAGTTCTAAACACTTTTCAATTTTTATATCATTACTATTATTATCATTTTTATTCTTTTTTTGAATATCACCAATAGTTTCTATTTTTTTTTTTATTATAGATTCACTATTAAATAGAGTCTCATTATCAAATGAATTATCAGAACACCAATCAATTGAACTCATTTTAAATTTAATATAGATATATATATATATATATTTATATTTATTTTCAATTTTAATTATGACTAGTTTAATTATTAAAAAATACAATGATATTTATGATAGACATGAGGAATTAATAGGATATAATAAAATGATTCCTGAAAATAAACAATTTATTAGAGAAGGTGATATTATAAAATATATTCGTTTTGATGATAAAGATGAAATAATTAAAACAGCTTATATAATAAAAAAGTTTGATAACAAATTATTATTAAAATCATTTAGTTATAATAATAAAAGTATAGTTTGGTATATTTGGATAAAAAATAATTATATATTTTATAAACCTAAAAATGATAAAAAAAATTTTATATTAAATAATCTTAAATAATAAACATAAAAATATTTTATTTATATATATATTATGAATTCAACACAAAAAAAAAATAATAAAAAAAATATAATTATTAATGATGATGAAAAAATTACTACCACTAATAAAAATATTTTTATTAAAGAAGAAAAAAAAAAAAGTGAAAAAAAAAATAGAGGAAAAAAAGAAATTAAATTAGAAAGTAATAAATATAAAAAAAATGGTTTTGAGCGTCCAGAAATTACTTATACAGACCAATTATCAAAAGAAGAGATTCAAGAAAAATTAGTGGATTATTCTAAAGTAGAAGATATTTACAAGGTTCCATTAGGAGTTCATTTAAGATATTTTGTTAAAAAAGACGGACAAATGTTATTTAGAATGGGAGGTCAGCTATTTAAAAATAGTGGCTTACCTGAATATGTTATTCTTAAAAGTGGTACTAACGCACAATGGTCCGTCCAAGTTAAAGATACAGTATTTTATAGAAAGATGACTTTGGCTGAAATTAAACAAGAATATGAAGATCTCATTAAGAAAAAAAATGATAAAATACATGCACTAAAAGAAAAATTAAAAAAATATGAAAAATAATATATCTCTTTACTGTAACATTTTTTTAAGATTTAAGTATTTAATTTTATATTTTAGATACTTTTTATTAAAAGATGTTAATTTTTGAATTGGAACTATTTTCCTAATAACATCATCAATTTTAGTATAATCTAAAGTCTGTAAAATTTTTTCTAAAGAACTTTTAAATTTATGGGAATTAAATATTCGTTCAATAATATCATTTTCTTTAAAATTATTATATAATATCATATATAAAATAAATACAGATAGATAATAACTAATTATATTTTGATCTATTTTTGCTTGTGGATTTAATATATCTATTTCTAAATATTCTTTTAGAGTATTTAATTCAACCTGAGTATAATTATTAGTAATTATTTTTACAAAAATATTATTTTCTAATTCATCTTCTTTTACTATATTTCTATATTTATCTGATAATTTATTATTAATAATATTTAAATTTAAATCATACATTAAAAAGTTATCATATAAATATGTCACCATATATATTGGAATTAAAATAAATTTTTGAATTTTAAATATATAAACGAATATTAATTTCATATTTGTGCTACTATATTGATAATTTAAAAAAGAAATAGTTGAAGTAAAATTACCAAAAAAAATATTTGGTAAAAATGATAATAAATCATCAATTTTAAATGTATATTTATTATAATTTGATAGATCATCAATTTCTTTCATAAAATCAAAATTTTTAAATTTATATTTTATGAAATTATTTATTGAATCTGGTTTAGAATAATATTTACGTTTTTCTATTTGTGACTGATTTTGAATTTTTATTTCTGATTCTGTATTTTCCTGACTACTTACTTGATGTTGTATTTCAGAATCTTGAATATTAAAATCTATATTATACAACATTTTTTTTAAAATTTTAAAATTTAAATTATATTTTTCTAAATAACATTCATCTATTATTTTTATTTCATCTTCATTAAATATTAATTTTAATACACTATTATCATCAGTTATATCTTTATTAAAATAATAAAATAATTCTTCTTTATAATTTTCTATAAAATCACTATTTTTTCTTATTTTTCTTATATCTGATTTTAAAGCTTGTAAATTCATACAATCATTTTGTTTTAATATTAAATCCTTTTCATTTTTTATAATTTTTTGATATAAGTCAGATACATTTTTAACCAAAAAATTATTTAAAATAAATGATATACTATGTCCTAAATTTAATTTTCTTAATCTAAACATAGCTTGTGCTACTTCTGAGTAATATGATAAATTATCTATAATACATAAACCTTTTAAATTTGGATAGTTATCTTGTTTGATATCAATACCTACTATATGTGCTTGATCGTAATATAGAAATGGTTTATTATAAATTTTATTTTCATTCAATTTTTCTAAAATATTATCTACGATTACCATTTTTTCATCTTTTTCATTTATAAAAATTACATCTCTTGAGAAACAGAAATTATTATATATTTCCAATGCTATATTATAATTTGAATATTTATAAAAATATCCACACACATCTATTAGTGCATCAAAATTATTTAAATTTATTAATATTTCGCTAATATTAAATGGTACAATTTTTGAATTTAGAATGGCATATTCTATATTATTATTTTCATCTTCATCTTTATATAAACATTTTCTATCAAATGTATATTTAGAATTTAAATATGGTAAATTCATATTTACTGTGCCTGAATATCCTATTTTAAATATTTTATCAATATTAAGAATATCAATAAAAGATGTATTATAATTATATTTTGATAATTTTATTTTATTTATTATTTCTTGAAATAAAATCATAAAAAATTCATCTTTAATTGATTCATTTTTTAATATAGTATTTATAGATTCAATATCATATTGATCATCTGTTAATTTAATTATTTTTTTTAATTTTTTATTACAATCTTTATTATATTTTAATAAATTAAATATATTTTCATCAATGTTATATTTCATAATAATAATATAATAATAATATGTTAAAAATACACTCATTATACATGAGGTGAATGATGAATTTTCAATAGGTTTATCTTTACTTCTAAATGGTATCGCATATAATTTATTTGAATCAATACCCCATTTAATATTATATTTTAATGAATTATTATTTAATTGTTCTATGATTGTTATTATATTATCAGCTAATAAATTTTTATTTTTGATAATTCTATTTTGTTCTATTATTGTCATTAACTTTTCTTTAGTTATATTTTCATGTCTATCAAGTTCATTTATATTATCATTTATAATTATTTTTATTAAACTACTAATTTCATTAATATCAATTAATTCAATTTGTTTTTTTATATAATTAAAATTACTTTTAAGAGGATTTATTAGACTATCAAATTCATCAATTAAAAAAACTATTTCTTTACTTTTTAAATTACCATCCAAAAAATCTTTTTTAATTTCATCCTCTGATTTTATATAAATATTATTTTTTTGGAAAATATTAATATAATTATTTAATGTATCTTCAGTTTGTTTAACAAGATGTTTGGGAACAATAATATATACATTTTCTATTTTTTTAATAATACTTAAATATAAAGATAATAATGGTGTAATAATAGCAGATTTACCTTTTCCCATCATAAAATGATGCAGTTGATAAAAATTATCAGGACATAATTCTAAAGTTTCTTTTTTAACTTGAATATCTTCAAATTTAACATTTATTAAACTATCCATATTTTCTTTTAATTCATCAGAATACTTTAATATTTTTTTTTTCTTTAAAGAATCATTTACAGATGAAGGAACATTTCCACCTCCTGATAGTTCATAAATATTATATGAATCAATGATAATTTTATATCTATCCATTTGTTCTTTTAAAATTTCATTACCATTAATCAGCTCAAACAATATTTCAAATTTATATTGATACGGTATTGTTTTTGTATCAAATAATATATTGTAATTTTTAATAAGAGAACATACAATTTCTTCTTTATTAATATTAAATAAAAGCTTATCAATAAAATTATATATTTTAACATTTAATAAGTAAGATTGTAAAATTGGATAATTATCTAATAAATCTGCTAATGAAATATTTTTAATATAATTAGTAAATTTAGTTATTTTAGATTCAATATTTAACTTAATTTGTTGTATTCTACAAATCCATTTTTCTTTTTTTAATTGATTTATTTTACATTTACTAATTTTGAATAATAATTTTTTATATGATTCAGTTAATTCTTTTATTTTATCCATATCAATAAAAAATCTAAAGAGAATATCTTTTCCATTTTTTAATAATTTAAAATTAGTTAAATCATAAGAAATTTTATCATTAAATATAGTATTTTTATTAAAATTAAAAATATCTTGATATCTTTCTTTACTACAAGAATAACCATTTGAATCAGTGGTTTTATTATCAAGATTAACATATAAAATATTATAACTATTTAATTGAGTATCGCTACATAAATAGTCCCAATTTTCAATATTTTTATTTAAAAAAAACTGTGTATTTGGATTAATTTCAAAATTATAAATACCATCTTTTAATTGTTTTTTTCCTAATATGCTATCATAAAAAAAAAGATTATCAATATTAAAAGTAATATTATATACACCATTTTTATTATAAATAAAATAAAGGTGAGTATTTGGTATTAAATACTTAAATGGATAAATAATTGAATTAAATTTTAAAACCTCATTATCATTAATATATATTTTTAATATTTTAAAATTTATTATTCTTCCAATACAAATATATTTAATATAATATTTATCAATAATTTGATAAATTTCAAAACTATCTTCTGGTATAATATATTTTTGAATTAATAAAGTTTGTCTAGCAAAAAATCCTTCTTTATTAATATCTATTTTTCTAAATTCTTTTTCATTAATAGTTGTTTTATTATAATTATATTTTGGTATTATATAAAATTTATCAAGAAATATGATATTTTTTTCATTAATTATTTTATATAAAAAATCACTAAATGAAATTTCTTTTAAATTAAAAATTATTTTTCTAAATAAATTTAGTGGTAAATCATAATGTATATTAAAAAAAAAATTTATTTTTATAGAACATTCCCTAGATGGATTATTGAATAATAATATATATAATTTAAAAAATAATTCATCATTATTTAAAAGATAAGTATTTTCAAATTTATGGATTTTATCACAATAAAATGTTATTAATTTTATTTTTTGTTGTTGATTTATTCTACCTATATTATAAAGTAAAAATTCAATTGTTATATACTCTGGATTTTCATATAAAAATTCTTCAATTTTAATTAAGTTATTAAAATTTTCATTAAAATATTCAAATAGTTCTGTTGGATGAAGTATTTTTTCTTTCTTTTCATCTATAAATATTTTATATATATCTTCTTTTTCTCTATCATTAATCACATAATAATTATCAAATTTTTTTTTTTCTTCTTCAAAATTACGATAAAAAGTATTAAAATTTTGTTGTTCTATTTTAAATTTTTTTTCACCATTAATATTAATTAATTCAAATATTGTTAAATTATATAATTGTGAAATTACAGAAATATCTCTTGTAAATTCTATTATATAATACATAATGTAACCAATTATCTGTAATCTAAAAAATAATATACAACACTCAAATAAATTATTTTTACCATTTTCAAAATTTAATTCTAGTTGTGGATTTATATTATTATTTAGATATAAAATATATGGAATAAAATAAGTTATAAATGAAGGAATATTTTCACTTAATGTAAGAGAGTATGTATAATTAAATATTATTAAATGTTTATAAACAATATCATTCTCATCTACTAGTCTTTTTTCTACTATATATTTTTGAAAAGTTTGTAAAATTAATTCTATATTAATACATTCTTTAAAAATATTTTTTTTTTTTGTAAAAATATTAAATGCAAAAGTATAAAATTCAGGTTGTTTTAGATAAGTTAATTTATAAAAAAAATTTGTTATTAATTCTACATTATTCTCAGAAAATATAATAGTATTATTATTTAATTCTGAAATTACTTCATAATTTTTTTTAGAATGTGTAAATTCAATTCCTATATTAATATCATATATAATATCAGATTGTTCATATAATATTTCATTATCAATTAATTTAATATCGATTAATTTACTACATAATTGTTTCATATAAAAATAATTATTTTTATTATTTAATAATTGTTCTTCAAAATTATGTTTTTTATAAATATTTTTTATATAATCATAAAATTTACTATTAATCTCATTTATAAATGTTGAATAATTTATTTCATTAATAACATAGTATAATAATATTGAAAAATAAATTGAGTACCAGGTGCATGAACCACTCTCCTGAGGATAAATATATAGGTTATCTTCTTGATTATATAAAATAATTTTTCTTAAAAATTTTTCATTTAATTCTTCAATAATTTTTAAACTATCTATTTCACAATCTTCTAATTGTACAATTTTTCCTATATTTTCTTTATTAGGATAATTATCAATTAGATATGATACCAATAAATAATATTTTGTATTCATTTTAAAAAAAAATTCATAATTATAATATCCATAAATTATTTCAGGATCATTTAATTCATTAATATTTATTGCTTGATCTTGTAAATCAAATATTTTTTCTTCATCTGAATATAAGGAATAATTACACAATAATAAATTTTTAAAATTATCACTAAAATTATAAAAAACATCTCCTTCTTTTTTTTTTTCTTTATACATATCATCTTCGACATATTTATAAAAAAAACTGAAAAAAAAAAAGGTTTTAATCATATTATAAGCATTATCTAATTTATTCTCATCTGTAATATCTTTACATAAACAAATACCTTTTGTTAATTGATAAAGATCTTGATTATTTATATTTGCAGGTTTTCCATTTACCTCCATATCTAAGCCTGTATTTAAAATGTATAAATACATTTCTATTCCTTTTGTAAAAATAATTGTTGTTGTTTGATGCTTATTAAACACCATTGGAAATATACAAAATTTTAATAATTCTAAGGGAATGCGAGTTCTTTCTTCATTATTATAATCAAAAATAAATTGATATTGCTCATTAAAAATCATTATATAAGTTAAATCAATAATTTCAAAATTAACAAAAACAATTTCATTCAAATTAATTTGTGCTACTTCTTTTAATGTTCTTAAAACATTATCAAAAGTTCCACCTGCTTCTGTATTTAATAATCCATCTAAAAAATGAAAATAAATAGATCTATATTTATGAATACTATCTAAAAATGACATTTTATATAATTTATAATTAATAAAAATTTTATATAAATATTTATTTATATAAAAAATATAATGGTTTCAAATATTATTTACGATGAAAAAAATGACAATTTATATTTACTAATATATATATTAGGTAAAGGTTCATATGCTACAGTATGGTTTAGCATACAATTAAAAGGTTTTGTAAATAATATCAAAACAAAGAAAAAAATAGATTTACATCATTATGCTTTAAAAGTGCATAATCCTGAAGACTATGATGAAGGAATGTTAGAAACCAAAATAGATAGTTATTTATTTTTTAATGGAAAACGTTCAGAACTAATTAATTATCCCAAATCTCACTTTGTATATGATGAAAATATAGTTATTGTTGTATATGAAACAGCTTTATGTTCTCTATATGATTTTCTTAAAATTTATAAGAGAAATTTTGATGAGGAATTTGTTAAAAAGATTACTCCTTCATTAAAAGAGAGTATTGATTTTGTCCATAATTGTGGATTTATTCATGCTGATATAAAGCCAGAAAATTATTTATTAATGGGAATTAATAAACTTCAGAATGATATTTACAATAATATTCTTAAATTTAATATTATGTCTAAAATAAGTATAATAAATATATTAAAAAAGAAAATAACATATGAAAATATAATACAGATTTTTAAACCTGTTTTAAAACAATTATTACTTGAATTAACAACTACTTTTAATTTTACAGATAATCTATTATATGATGAAGATGATTCTGAATATACTGATGAAAATTCTAGTTCTATTTCATCTTCACGTGAATCCTCTCTTTCATATAATGATTATAGTTATGAAGAAACTGAATTTTATAATACCGATTGTGATTCATATAATTCATCTGAAAATGAATTTAATAAAAAATACGATAAATTTCATATTAATAAAATTTTATATGAATATTATAAAAATGAAGATGAAGATGAAATTAATAATAAAGAAGAAAATAATAATGAGAATTATGAGTTTATAAAAAAATACTTAGAAAATCCAATAATAAAATTAACAGATTTTGGTTTAATGAAAAAACAAACTGATAAAAATAGAACAATTCAAACTAGATATTATAGAGCTCCAGAAGTTTTACTTGGATGTTTATATGATAAAAATATAGATTTTTGGTCATTATCTTGTACAATTTATGAATTAATTACTGGTAAAATATTATTTGATATTGAAAAAAGTATTTATAAAAAAAAAATAGATAGAGATATATTACAAATAAAATTAATTCTAGAGCACAATCTCAAAGAAGATCCTTACGTGTTTTATCACATATATTCACTAATGAGTAATACTCCACGAAAAGAGATATTTCTCAACAGTGATGGCACAATCAAACAATTTAGAAGTCTTGAGACTGATTTATAACATATTTTTACATTTAAACATGTTCTACATGTCTTCACCTTTGATTAATTCTATGGGCATAGTGAAGAGTAGTTAAACAACTATTTTGATTTTCAATTTTTAGAAAGGGCGTATCGAGTATGGACTGTTTGTCATGCCCCGAATGTTGTTGTTGTTGTTGATGGTGTTACTGTTGTATGAACTGTATACATACGAAGCATTCATTGATGATTCTGTATGTTGATATTGAGCAAACATATATTCTAAGTATTTGTTTGCTTCATCGGCATTGGTTATACCAAGCATTGAAAGGTTTTTTTCTGGATTTATCCATTCAATAAATATTAAAATTTCAACTTTTTTTATATATATATATATAAATAATCTTATTTATCAAGTCCTAGTTTCTTATTTTTATCTTCATCTTCTTCTTCGGGTTCTTTCATTTTTACTCCAAGAAGATAATTATTTTTAAATTTAAAATCATTAGAGCTAAAAAATTCTTTTAATTTTTTGGGAGCAGGTGCTTTCTTATTATAATTCTCAGCATACCACTCTTTGTATAAATCATAAACGACAGTAATTGGTAATTTATCTTTTTCAGATTTTTCTAATTCTGAATTGTAAAATTCCAAGAATGTATTGCTGTCTTGTTTATATTTATTAGTTGATAATTTAACTTTTTCAGGAGTAATTTTTTCTAAACCATCTTTTTTGTATTTTGGATAATATAAGTTAATTAATATCCACACAAATGCTTGTTTCCAAGTTGGTAATTTATTTCTTAATTCTGGATCCAATGGATGTTGCCATGGTTTCTTAGGATCAGGAGTATCGACAAATTGTTGTTCAAAAGGTAAAACACGAATTCTTCTCCATGTTCCTCCATCATCACCGCCAACTTCAGGTAACTTATTACAAGTACAACATAATTTAAATTGTGGTGTAAATTCAAAATTATTTCCATAAAGAGGTCTTGCTGTAATTCTATCTTGGCCTGTTAATTCTTTAAATAATCCTACTTTAATTTCATCGCCATCCTCAGGTTCTTGTAAAATACAAAATCTTTTACCTTTCTTATCAGCTAACTCTGGTGTAGCATTAGAACTACTTTTTCTTTTTTCAGTAATTAAAGTGCACGGTAAAATACCAAAATAATCACTTCCTAATGTATGCTGAATCAATTCAACAATAGTAGATTTACCATTTGAACCTCTTTCACCTGTCCAAAATATAAATTTTTGTTCTTTATTATATCCATCTAATAATGATGAAATAAAACATAACAAATAATTCATCATTTCTGGTTCTGGCTGAATAGATTTTAAAAATGCAAAGACTTCAATGACTGTCTTGTCATTTTCATTAAATTCTATATATTCATACTTTGTAGTAAATGATAAATAATCTTCTGGATAACCTTGACGGAAAATACCCTTGTATAAATCATATACACCATTCTCAAAACCAATTAAATAATGATTTTCGTCTAATTTTTCTTCAAATTTTTCAACATAGAATTCACTAGCACACTCTGAAATAATTCTGTCTTTATAAGCATGTTTCTTTAAATCACCAATCAATTTATTTATGTTTGTTGATTTATTTCTTAACATATCACTTTCTTCACCATATTTCTCACTACTCTGCTTAACATAATGTCCAGATAATAGAGCAAATAATTTTGCTAATTCTGTAGATAATTTTTGTTTTAATGTATATGCTTGATCTACTTTTCGCCATCTATGATTGTGAAATTCATACCATATATTCCTGCTAATATCACTACACACATAATCATATTTATATACTTCTCTAATAATTCTTGCCATATCATAATCAGAACGAATATCTGATGTCTGCATTTTAATTATAATCATGTCTTTCATTATTTTTAAGTATTCTTTTTCATTATCTTGTCTTGCCCATCTATATAAAGAAGCAATTGTATAACCACACTGATTGTTGTTTGTAGCTATAAAATTTGTTGCATCTTTCCAAACTTTTTCACAACAACCTGGTTGATATTTCTTAGGTGATAATTTTGAAAATTCTATAAAATCAGATAATAATTTAGGCGATACATTATGCAAAGCCCACCCAACTGATATCCAATCAGAATAATTTTCAGAACGTTTTGCACTAAGAATCTTTACCAATTTTTTTGCCATATCAATATCTATAGTAGGATCAGTTTCAACTAATTTCTTAATATGTTTCTTTAAATTATCCTTTGTATAATCATCAATCTCAAATTCTGAATTTGAAATTAATATATTATCTGGTATTTTTTCAGACGTTTCTTTATTTACTACTATTTTCATATATTTTCTTTTAATATTTATATATTTATCATCTATCACTTCTTTTAATTGTAATATATCTTCTAAACCCTTTCTGATTGATAATATATCAACTAAATCTTCAATACTATAACTATCCTCTATTAATTCACCATTATGATCAAATATATATCTTAATTCATAAAAATAATTTTTTCCTTCTATTTTCTTTCCTGAACCATACATATACCACTGATTTGAACTAATTACACATTTATCAAATATTTTCTCAATATCATCTATTTCTGAATATAATTCTTCAATTACTCCTGTTTTTATAATCTCTTTCTTTGATTCATCATATATTAAATATCTATCTAATACATTGATATTCAAATAAGGATATTCTATGTGAAAACCATCTTTATATAATTCTTCTTGTTCTATATAACATAACTCATTTTTCATTGTTATAAAAGATTGTAATTCATAATCTGTATCCTGAATTTTATAATATTTTAATATTATCTTATTAATAATTTCTATAACCATCATGATATGATCCACTTTTATTTTCCTTTTACTATCAACTTGTCTTAAATCAAAGTCTAAACATAATGGACCATTTTCACGAGGTTTTTCTAAAATTCTTAAATTACCATAATTACCATTTAATGCTGTTTTATAAGTTTTTAAGAATTCTTGATATTTATCATCCTCTATTTTAAATATTATTTTTTTATCCCCAAATAAAGTGTGTGTAAAAGTTTTATCACCAAAATCACACTTATTTTCATATATTATCTTCATAAGGTCTTCTAACGTGTTATTTTTACTGCCTTTATTCTCATTTATATTTACGTTTTTAGAAGATTTCATTATATATATATATATATTAATTTTTTAAATTCAATTTTTTATATTATTTTGAGACCATAAATATTAATTATATATAAAAATAATAATAATTATGATATTATACCTATCTAAATTATAAATATAATTTAAAAAAGTGTTCTTAAAATTAAAAAAAAATAATATATATATATATAATGAAAAGATACAAAATAAAAAATAATAGAATTTTTGGTGGAGCTGGAGAACCAATCTTAAAAGGTGATATATTATATCAAGATGAATTAGTTTGTATATTAAGTCCAGATGTAAAAAAAGGTATAATTATATTTTCAGAATTTACTCAACCTGCAGAAAAGGATAGTTTATGTAATATTGGATTAAAAACAGGAAAACAACTACAATCAGAAGGTGTTAGATTTGGTAGAAGTGTATATCATCCACACATATTTTTTAGAGCACCATTTTATTCAAGACCAATTGATTATTCAATAATAGATACTGAAATATATAGTTCTTATGGTGATATTGATAAAAATTCAAAAGTTTTTATTCGAGTTGATCCAGATAGAACATTCGTATTTTCAAGCGAAATTAGAGTCCATACTGAAAGTATTAGTGAATTAGATAAATCAAAAAAAACATTAACAGAATATTTAAGAATAATTAAAGAGAATGAATCTCTTGAAATTCCTTTCAACAAAACTGCATATAATTTACATTCTTCAAGGAAAGAATATAGAGATTCTAAATCTTATCCATATAATCATTATCCTATAGAAAGAAATAGTGAAATACTAATTGGTATTCCACATCTAAATCCTTGTTTTTTTGTTACATGTGTTCCGTCACCAACAAAAATATCAACATTAGAATTATTATCATCTTGGAAATCTTCACCATCACCAAAATCTTTTCCAACACCTATTGGTTCTCCTCCATATCCTAATATGGAGTGGAATACAAAATTAGGAAAATGGGAACGACCTATTGGTCATCCACCTAGACTAAATAGTGTATGGGATCCAATTTGGCAGAAATGGAAAGTTCCTAAAAATAAAAAAAAATGAATTTAGAAATATATATATATAGAAATATATACAATCAACATGTTTTGTAAGATATGTGAAAATTTTATGGATATAACAAATAATGTATCAGTTTCTAATAAAGAAGAAGACAATGAGACTGAGACTGAAGTTGAGTCATCAGATTATGATGTTACATCAAGTTCTAAAAAAAGTAAAAAATCTTCTTTTACAGTATTAAATGAAGATATTTTAGAAAAAATTTTAAACGGAGCTATTTTAGAAATAGAAATTGATGAAAAAGATATAAATGAAATAAATAAAATTTCATATTTTAATAAACTTACATCAAATCAGAAAACATTATTAATAAATAGATTATATGAAAAAATTCCTAAAACACAAAAAATTCCCAAGGAAATATCAACAAATATTAAATCTTCGTATTTTTATTGTAAAAATTGTGGTCATAATGAAAAAATTCCTAATAAAATGTTAATTTTTAATAGAAGTAATGAAAAATCATCTGTAGATAATTTCAATACAAATTTTTTAAATTATAAATATGATCCACTACTTCCAAGAACAAAAAAATACACATGTAATAATTCTTCATGTGATACTCATAAACATCCAGAGAAAAAAAGAGCACTTTTTTTTAGAGTGACTAATACTTATATTATTAAATATATTTGTTTAGAGTGTAATAGCTTTTGGCAGACATTTAATGTTAAAGCTTCCTAATATTTTTATAAAAATTGATTTATAGTTAAAATAATATAGGTATATATAATATTGAGATTATGTCTAGTAAAATAAATAAAGAAACAATAGATATTTCTAAATTGAATATTAATAATAAATTAACTGGTGGTTTAAAAAAAAAAAATAAAGAATTAGAACCTGAACCAGAATCTGAATCTTTATCAGAAGAGGATATATCTGAAGAATCTAATATTGATGAACAAGTATCTTCTGAAGATGATAGAGATATAGATGAAGAAGAACCTAATGATGAAGAAGAACAAGAAGAAGAACAAGAAACTGAAATAGAAGAAAGTGATAAAGAATCAGATGCTGATGAAAAAACCAATAAAGAAAGTGATAATGAATCTAAAGAAGATGAAGATAATGATGATAATATAAAAGATAAATGTTATCATAAATATTCTAAAGGAACAATTGATACAGATATAGACTATGATGAATATTTTGTAAAAGATGATGAAATATCAATAAATAAAACTGGTAGATTAACTAAACCATATTTAACAAAATATGAAAGAGTTAGAATACTTGGTGATAGATCAAGACAATTAGCTCAGGGAGCTAAACCAATGATAAAAAATACGGTAGGCCTATCCCATAAAGAAGTAGCATTATTAGAATTAAAAAATAAGGTAATTCCTTTAATAATAGAAAGACCTATTCCTAATGTAGGTGTAGAAAAATGGAAATTATCAGAATTAGAAATTAATCTTTAGATTTTTCTTTTTCTTTCAAATCTTTTATATATTCATTAATTTTATCTTTTGTGATTTTTTTTATAATATTTTCATTATCTTTAATATCAATATTATCTTCTTTTGATATTTTATAAAATAAAGATTTCATACTATAATTATTTTTCTTTTCATTATTTTTAGTATTCCATTCTTCGACATAATAACCAAACTTCCCTTCTTTTAATACATATTTCTTACTAGCATTAATAATCCATTCATTCTTCTTCTGTGAATTCTGTTTTTCTATTTTTTCTATAGTTAATTTTAGTATTGATTCATCATTTATTTCTTCTTCTTCTTTTGGATTTTCTAATTCTTCTAATTCTTTATCCAAATCATTTGTTATTTTTCCTAATAAATAATTTAATCCATATTTATAATTATCATAAGTTATATATTTTCCATATTTGCCCTCGTTTAATATAATATCTATCTTATTATATGAACCTATTACTTTAGGATATTCTTTATTTTCTTTCTTTTTAATTTCTTCAATAGTTTTATCTAATATTTTTTTATTATTTATATCTTCATCTCCATTAAAAAGATATTTCATATTAAATTTATGTTTGTCATATACTATATATTTACCAAATTTTCCATTATGTAGTACAATGTTGATATCTAAATATGAACCTAATATTTCTGAATTATTTGTTTTAATATCTACAAAATTTACCTTCCCTAAACTTTCATTGATATATTCATAAAATATTTTTATAATAACATTTTTATCTTTTTTACCTTCTGCAACATTATCTAAATCCTTTTCCATATTTGCTGTAAAGTCATAATTCATTATTTTATTAAAATTTTTTTCTAAAAATTCTGTTGTTTTTAATCCTAATTCTGTTGGAACTAGTTTCTTCTTTTCCTTTCCTAAAAATACTTCCTTCTCTTCTAAATCTATAACTTTTGGATTATCTTTTCTTATTTGATATTTTTTTATATTCATTTTCTTTCCTTCTACATCTTTTATTTCTACATATTTTCTTTTTATTATCTTATCTATAAATGTTGCATAGGTTGATGGTCTTCCTATATTTAAATTCTTTGGATCCATCTTGTTAATTAATGATGCATCGTTATATCTTACAGGAGGCTTTTCTGTATCTTCTATACCATTGATATCTATCCAATCTAATTTCTTTTTTTTAATATCTTTCTCTTCAATTGGCGTGTTCCCTTTTTTCCCATCTACTATTAAATAACCCTCAAATATTAAATTATCTAATGTTCCTACTAATTTGTATTTTTCTAATATCTTCCTTTCTAACATCTCTATTTCTATAATAAAATTCTGATATTCTGCAGGTTTCATCTGAGACATTATTGTCCTCTTCCATATCATGTTATATAGCTTCTTTTCATCTCCCGTACCTTCTATCTCATTATACTGAATTTTTGTTGGTCTTACGCATTCATGTGCTTCTTGTGTATTTTCTTTCTTATTTTTATATTCTTTATATTCATAATATTTTTCACTGTAATCTTGTACAATCTTTTCTTTAATCATTTTACTAGCTTCTTTTGAAATACTAGTAGAATCTGTTCTCATATATGTAATATGTCCGTCATGATATAATTTCTGTGCTATACCCATAGTTCTTTTAGAATCCATACCAAATCTTCTTGACGCATCTTGTTGTAAGGTTGAAGTCGTATAGGGTGGTGGAGGATATGTTTTTTTAACTTTTAAATTTAAATTCAAAATTTGATATTTACTTTTAGCCATATTTTTAATTATATCAATTACTAGATCTTCATCATTCTTTGAAAATTTAATAAATGTTTTATCATCTAATTTATTTTTAGTATTAATCTTAACCTTCTTTTTACCTTTCTTTTTGCCTAATTCTTCTTCTAGTTCTTCGGTATTAGGTTCTTCTTCATTTTCTTCTATTTGTTCATCATCTTTTTCTTTTACTTCCTCAATTAAAGTATTTTTATTACATAATTTTGATAAAAATTTAAATTCACTTCCTATACTGATATTAGAATTTATAATAAAATAACTATCATTTTTATTGTCAAAAAATGAATTTATTTCTCTCTCTCTATCTACAACAATCTTTACAACAACCGATTGAACTCTTCCAGCAGATTTAGCTCCATAATATATCTTGTTTAATACTGGTGATAATAAATAACCTGCAAATCTATCTAGAATTCTTCTAGCTTGTTGTGCTTTAACCATGGATAAATCTATTTCTTTCGGATTTGCTACCGCATTTTCTAATTCTTTTTTTGTAATCGAATTAAATACAATTCTCTTAGCATTTGTAATTTTTAATTCTTTTGCTAAACTCCACGCAATCATTTCTCCTTCACGATCTTCATCCGCACCAAGTAATACATTATTTTTACCAACTTTAATCGTTTTTTTAATTAAATTATCAACCACATTTATTTTATCATCGTATATCTTATATTGTGGTTCAAATGTTTCTATATCTATTGACATCTTGGTCTCATCTAAATCTATAATGTGTCCAATAGACGCCATCACAATATATTCATCTCCTAAATATTCTGTTATTTTTTTTATTTTACCTGGTGACTCTACAATTAGTAATTTACTCATTTTTTATACTAATATATAGATGTCTCCCTATATTATTTAGTTTATCTTTAATTTTCAATATTTTTACTTATTATAATAATTATTAGCACTTTATCCTTTTTATAAATAACATGTCTTAATATTTTTCTAAACTAAGTAAATCAAATAAAAATTGAGCAAAGCCAATTTTAATTTTCTAAACTAAGTAAATCAAATAAAAATTGAGCAAAGCCAATTTTAATTTTCTAAACTAAGTAAATCAAATAAAAATTGAGCAAAGCCAATTTTAATTTTCTAAACTAAGTAAATCAAATAAAAATTGAGCAAAGCCAATTTTAATTTTCTAAACTAAGTAAATCAAATAAAAATTGAATAAAATATAAAATCATCAATATATACATATATAATAACTATAAAATGACATCTGAAGTTCCTCAGTTACTACCAATAGAAAAAAGTAATTATCAGAAAATAAATATGATAAAGACCAATATTGTCAAGATGTTTTATCATCGTGGCTATATAAAGGAAGAAAATTTATCAAAAACGATTAAAAAACTTATAGAGCAAGAAAACGATGATTATGAATATACTCTTACATTAGATATTGAAACAAATTACAATACAACTATAAAAGATAAGCAAATAATAATTAAATTATTTGATTACAAAATTTCATCAATAAACAAGACATCACCGATTGGAGAGTTTATTACAAAATATAATAATTCATATAAATTTATAGTAGTAGAAGATATTAATTCTAAATCTGTAAAAATTATTTCAGGTTATAATACACTATGTGAGATATATAAAATAAGCGAACTTATGTTATGTATAGTTGAGCATATTTTAGTGCCAAATCACAAAGTATTAACCAAAGAAGAAGCAAATATTGTATTAAACGAATATTGTGCTAGAAAAAGAGATATGCCGTTAATTTTAACAACAGATCCAATAGCAAGATTTTACAACATGAAGCCAGATGAGATATGTCGTATAACACGTCCTTCAATTCTAACAGTAGAAGCTCCATTTTATAGAATTGTAGTTAAATCTAAAGAATTTAAGGCAAAAACATAATAAAAATAAAAGTATAAACTAATATTAATTATATGCAAAATATTTCTGGAGTTATTGGATTATCAATATTACAAAATGACAAAAATAAAATTTTTTTATTTTACGATGATCATAATAATGTTAAATATTGCAAAGATAAATTTTATATAAGTGATTTATTTTCTGATTTAACAAAAAATCCCAAATTTAGTAAAGATATATGTTTCTTATTAGAAGAACCATTTTTTAATAATTTAAATAAAATAAAGATATTATGGAATGAAAGTGGGCATTTATATAACTTTAGGAAATTTTATACAGAAATTATGAGTAAATGTTCAAAAGATAAAAATTGTATAGGTTATCCTGTTGATGTAAGATTAGTTTTAACAGAATTTTCAATAGAAGAATTAATGACTAATGAAAATACTTCACCCACATTTAAAAGTATTAATTTTGAAAGTTTTTTTAATCCTATTCTATATTTATTTGAAATAGAACATAAATTATTAAAAAAAAATAGTATAATTGATTTTTTAAAAAATTTTTTCTTAAATTTTAAAAGTTCTAGATTTTATAAAGAATTAGATAAAAAAATAATAAATTTTTATAATAAGTTTATTAAAGAAAATAAAAATATATTAATATGTGATTATATCAAAACATTAAATCAATCTAATTTAAATTTTACATATATAAAAGGATATCCATTTATTAATACAGATAATATTTATTTTTTTGATGAAATTGATAAAATATTATCTGGAATTATGGAATTTTTTACTTTTATAGTAATATCAATTCTACCACATAAATTTAAATATTTTTATGCTGGTTATTATCATTCTAATAATTTAAAGTTTATATTAATGAATTATTATAATTATAAATTAATTTCAGAATACGGAATCACTGAAGATGTTGAAAATAAGAAATATTCTAGTATAAATAACTGTATATCAGTTGAAAAAAAACATTTAGATTTATAAATATATATATTAAATTATATATTTATGAGTAATGATTTAGATTTATCATTATCATTATTAGAAGGTATTCATGAAGATGATTATGAAAAAATAACTTCTTTAAAAAATAATTCTTTTACTAATCTTAATAAAATTAATAATAATTCTGAAAATATAGATTTGTTAATACTACATCTAGATTCTACAACTAATATTAATGAATTATATTCTAATTTAACTGATAATAAAACTTTATTATATATTGGTTGTACTTCTATAATTATTGGTTCTATAATTAAATTCTTCTAGTATTATAACATCCACAATTAGAACATTTTAATCCAAATGGATGAAAAAATAATTCTGTTATGGATTCACAATCATTACAACATATTTTAATTTTATTTCCTGTTATTTCTATTGGTATTGGTGTTGCTGCTATTTCTGCATCTAAACTTTCATTATACATACGCTCAAAATCTTTCATCATTATTGATTTTCTACATATAGGACAATTTAAAGAACCAGAATTTATATATGATTCATAACAATCTACGTGCATCGTATGATTGCAAACTAAAATTATACTTGACTTTGTTGATATAAATAAATTTTCTAAACATACAGGACAATCTTGCTGTAATAAATCTTTTCTACATTTATGTGTATCCTTAATATTTATTTTAAGACAACATCCACAGTCTTTACAGTGAAAAAAATTATCTTCACCTCCAACTCTACATATTCCACAATCATCACAATGATAATAATTATTTTCAATGTTATTATCATAAAAATTACATTTATAACAATGATATTTACCAAAAATTGTATTACAATTTATACATAAATTCGATACGTTTTGTCTTGTGCCACATAAATTACAAACTACCTCTTTTATACTAGTTCTATCTAATATATGAGATTTTGGTTTTTTATGATCTATAATATTATTTTCTATGTCATTATGATCTATAATATTATTTTCTATGTCATTATGATCTATAATATTATTTTCTATGTCATTATGATCTATAATATTATTTTCTATGTCATTATGACAATGCCTACAACCATAAATTTTATTGCAACATGGTGTAACAAAACTACAATTTCTATTATAATGAGTACAGATATTCATATTTTTATTATAATAATTATAATTATATTTCTAAATAATTTGATAATATTTTATTATCTTGTATAAATATTATTTGTAAAATCAATATTATCCTCTTGTATTATTTTAAAAACGAATTTAACTGCTAAAAATAGTCCAAAAAATCTTAAACAATTATACAATATTTCTTTATAAATAAATTTTTTAAAAATATTTAAAGTATCCTTTACAATTATTTCTTGAATATTATCAAAACTATAAAATATTAATTTACATTTTTGATAATTATTAATTTTTAAACTAAAAAGTATTAAATCTTTTTCACAAATCATATATTCATAAAAATGTTTTTTACATACTATTTTTAAATTTGTTTTATTATTAACAATCTCATTATTATAAAATAAATTATTTATTTGACAAGTATTAAAATTATCTAATAATAAACCACCACCATAAATATTAACAGTATTTTCTTGTAAAACTAAAGCTTTTACATTACTTAAATTTTTATGAAAAAATTCATCAGATTTAGAATAAGAATAATTTACCAAACAAAATAGAATAAATAATTTTAACATAATATAATAATGCTAATAAAATAATCTTTAAATATTTATTTTAAGTCTAAAATTATAATAAATAAAAATATATATAGAAAAAAACATAATAAATAATAATTAAATATGCATATTTTTAATCTTTTAAAGAATAATTTATCATTAATAATAAATAGTTTTTTATTTGTATTTACATTATCTGAATATTTGATATGCATGAAATATATTAATTATACTTATGAATATAAAAATACATGGTTTAATATATTATTAAATTGTTTTTATACACCATTTTATTTACTATTTTTAATTAAAAAAGTTCATAGAGAAAAAGTAAAAACATTTTTTAAAAAAGAAAATTTAAAAGATCTATGTTATCCTGTTTTTAATGGTGTATTATATACAATAGAAACATCATTATTATTTTATACGATTAATAACCTAACTTTAAGTTATTATACAATATTAAGAACAGGATTTATTATATTTAATATACCTTTTTTTAAATATTTATTAAATAAAAAAATTACTAATATTTATTTAACAAGTTGTTCTTTTTTGATTATTTCATATATTTTACTAATTTATAATTATATAACTGAAAATAATAATAATAAAATATTATTATCAAATACAGGAATAATATTTATAACATGTTTTATAAATTCTACCTATAATAATTTGATAGAATATTCAATAAAGAAAAATGTATTTACAAATATTGATTATCAAATTATTTTTCAAATTACATATTTTATTCTTATTATCATACCATCAATTTATTATACAATAATAGATCCACCACCTATTAATGGAACAACAATAGTGCTATATTTTTTAATTGGGGGAGGTCTTCAATTATATATGTATAATAAGATTTACATATTAAATATAAAAAACAACTATTTACCTGCTAATATATTATTAAGTGGTCTAGATTTAATAAGAAGAATTGTACAATTATTATTTTCATTTTTATTTTTTAATGAATTATTTGATACTTTTATTATAATTTCTATTTCATTTATGGGTATATCAAGTTTATTATTATTGTATCAATATTTAAAAGATAGTAGGCAAGATGAATATATAAATCATTTTGAAATAGAGGATATATAATTTTAATTATTTTAATTTTTTTATAACATAATCTTTATTGTTATATAATAATAATTTAATATATTCTTCAGCTTTTTCTCTAAGATATTGTCTTCTTTCTTTATCATCTTTTGTTATATTTATTTCATCATCATCTGAATCAAAATCTTTCATAAGTTCCATAATTTTTAGACCATATTCAATTTTATTTTTCTTTTGTTGATTAAGAATATTTTTATTCAATACATCATATCTACTTTCAGAAAAATCTATAGATTTCCCTAATAAATTAGTTGTTATATTATTACTTGGAGTTAATATCCAATCGTTACCATTATAAATCATAACTTTTTCTCTATTTATATCTGAAATATAAATATTCTTAAATTCTGGATATTTATTATTGAAATGAATTCCTTCGATAATTTTTTCAGGTATTTTTGCACCTGAATTTTTAAGAAAAGCATCAAGAAATACTTTATCATCTATTTTTGATAAATCCTCTTTTCCATGTTGTATTATTATATTATTTATTATACCATTATTCTGATTTCTTATGTTCTTATTATTTTGAATACTATTATTTTTATTATTTTGTTCTAATAATCCAATTATAACTTTATTCTGTTCTAATAATTGATTATTTAATTTCTCATTTTGATCTTTTAATAAAATATTTTGTTGTAATAATTCTTGAAATATTTCCTCTTTTTCACGAATTTCTTCTTTTCTTATCTTACAACGCTCTAATAAATGACGCTTTAATGTTGTACTTCTTGTAAAAGAAATCTTGCAGAAATTACAAATATAACCTTTTTTATTATCTGAACTATTCAAATTAGAATTAATATTATTTTTTTCATCAAAATTTAATTCATTTTTTATAAATTTTGGTGCATTTTCTATAAATTTTGGTGCATTTTCGGTGCATTTTGGTGCATTTTCGGTGCATTTTGGTGTTTTTTGGTGCATATTAAGCTTTATTTGTAGGCATGGTTTCTTTTTATTTTCAATATGGTTTAAATAATTTGATTTTTTATTAAATTCTTTTTTACAATTTTCACAAATATACACAACCATAATAATTATTTTTAGTATATATATTTATATTTATATATTAATATTTTTTTAAGGCTTAAAAAGCTTAAAAATACAGCTTAAAAAGCTTAATTTGCACTTAAAAATGTAAAAAAAATTTTTGAGAGAGTTGCACTACAAAAAAAAATCCCAAAAAATGAAAAAAAAATTTTATTTGCTTTATAAAATAATATAAAAAAAATTGATTAAATTATTTTATATTAGAATATATAAAATGAGTAATAAAATATTTAATAATGAAGAACATGAATCTCATAACTTCATACAAGAAAAAAAGAATATAATTATATCTATACAACAAAGAACATCAAAAAAATCATTAACTAAAATTGAAGGATTAGAAGAATCAATACAAAAAAATATTGTAAAAGATCTAAAAAAAATATTACAAACAAGTGGATATATAAATACTGAAGAAAAATTAATTATTTTTCAAGGAGATCATAGAAATGTAATATTAAATTATCTTATAAAAAATAATTTAGCTATTTTAGAAAATATAAAAATTAGAGGTTATTAAATATATTATTTATCTAAATGGTATATTGTTTAGTTCTAATTCGACTAGCAATATTCATTGACATTAATTCTTGAATTAATAGTTTAAAAGCATATGGTATAATAATATTAGATATTCTTGATTTATTCTTACAAGAATTACAATAATATACATCAGTTTCAGATGGATACATTTTATTTTCTTTTTTTATCATTCTTTGTGCAAATAAACCACAAACATCACATACATAAGTAGAATATGCATCAGATGTATCTAATAATCTTTCTTTTAGAAATTTTGACATACCATGTGATATAATTGAATCTCTCTCCATTTCACCAAATCTTAAACCTCCATCTTTACTTCTACCTTCTGGAGGTTGATGTGTAGTTATAGTTATTGGTCCTCTACTTCTACTATGAATTTTATCACTAACTAAATGCTTTAATCTCTGATAATACGTTGGACCAATAAAGATTGGTATTTTAATTTTTTGTCCTGTCATACCATTGTATAAGTATTCAGTAGCATTTTTTTCATATCCTAATTTTTCTAATTCAGTTTTTACATATTCTATATCAATATCATTAAACGGTGTCCCGTCTGCTAACATTCCCTTAATAGCAGCTACCTTACCCACAAGAGCTTCTACTAATTGACCTATAGTCATACGACTTGGTATAGCATTGGCATTCATGATAATATCAGGATAAATTCCTTCTTTTGTAAATGGCATATCAGATTGATGAAGAGTAAGTCCGACTGTGCCTTTTTGTGCATGTCTAGAAGTAAATTTATCACCAATTTCAGGAATTCTTTCGGATCTAGTTCTAATTTTAATCATATCATAACCTTCCGTATCCTGAATATCTTTAAACACTTTATCAATAATAGCTGGTTTTTGAACTTTATAAATTTCAGAAGAATCCTTAAAACATTTATTAGAATTTGGTGCTGGTTGAATAGGTGTTACTTTACCAATAATAACATCACCGTATTCTACTATAGTTTCTTCTGGAACATAACCCTTATCATTTAATTTATCATAAACAGCATGACGAATACCAGCTAATTTAGTAGGATCTGGTTTCATAAATATATCATCCTGAGAAGTAGATTGATTTTTTTCAATTTTACTTTCCCATTTTTTAAGTGATGATGATCTAAAAAGTCCTCTATCAATTGATGTTTTATTAAATATCAAACTATCTTCTTGATTATATCCTGTATATGTTCCGATCATTACAATCACATTTTCACCACAAGGTAAAATATCAGTATGAATATATTTTGAAATTCTAGTTGATACTAGTGGAATTTGTGTATGATACAAAATATAACTAATATCTAATCTATCACGATAATTTGATGTGTAAATACCCATAGCTTGCTTACCTTGAGCAAAAGAATAAATATTTCTAGGTCCTTGATTATGATTAGCAAAGGGAATAATTCCAGCCATCATTCCTTCTACTAAAAATGGATGAATTTCACAATGAGTAAATTCTTGTATAAGTGATTGATCATATCTATTTATTATAGGATTATTATCATCTGGATATACTAATTTTTCTCTTTCTTTCATCATTTTAACAGTTTTTCTATCACACGCAATATGTGTATAAAATTGTTCATCGCTATCAATAAAATCAATAGCACCTGGATATTTCATAATCAATTCTTCCCATTTACTTGTATTACTAATAGTTTTATTTGTAATAACATCTTCAATCATCTTATTTGTTAATATAACTTCATTATTTATAACATTTAATATGGGACGATATAATCTTCCTGTATCGGTATAAAATTTAATTTCAGCTCTTTCAATATCATATATGATACTATTCATATTACTAATTATACTATTTTGTTTTAGAGTTTTAAAATCTGTATATAGTTCATAAGGTTTTGTTGTTGTTCCAATCCATTCACCATTTAAAAATACTTTAATTAATATATGTAAATCTATTGGTTGATGATTATCAAAATGAATAAATTTCTCATTTTCTAATAACATCTTATAAATAATATTATTTTGTGCTACAGAACCAATAGTTATACTTCCTAATAATGATAAATGTTTAACTAAACCAATATTTGTATGTTCTGGACTTTCAACAGCACTTAGAAATCCTGTTTGACTTGGATGTAAATGTCTTGGTCCAGTTAATTTCATTGTACTCGCATCAGAACTAGGAGCATCAACTCTTCTTAAAACTGATATAGATTGTAAAAATGTTAATCTAGGATACATTTGCGCAACACCTTTCTTTTTACCCCAGTTTCCTGTAAGCAATGAAGATTTTAATCCTTGTTCTACGGTAGATGGTTTAATTTGATTAATAATGTTTAAAGGTGTTTCGTGATTTGTGGATCTTTTCTTAAAAAATTTATTACATTCATTTAACATTTTCTTATAATGTTGTTTAAATAATTCAAATAATAAATCACCAGGAAGATCAATTCTTTTATTTGTAAAAGAGTCACGATCATCTGGTTTAATTCTCCCTAACACACAATTTAATAATTTATTAATCATATAGCCTAAATAACAAGCTTTTGCTTTAAATATATCAACGTGTCTATCTGATGATATATGAGGTAAAAATGCATATCTTAATAATCCTTCTAAATGCTCTTTTTTCTCTTCATATTGTAATTTTTTATCCTTATCCGTATATTTCTTAACTACACGAACTTTATTGCATAAACTATAATAAGCATCCTCTTTTGATAAAATTAATTTTTTACCTTCCGTTTTTGATAAATCTATTGCTATTTTTAAAATATTTATCATATCAATATCTTCATCATTATAAGTAATGTATCTAACTATATCTATATCTTTTTCTAATCCTAAGGCACGCATTAATGTAAAAACTGATACTTCATTAAATATTGGAACTCTAATTGAAATGTCAAAATTCTTTTTCATTCTAATTATAATACCCTGCATCATAATATTAGGATTTTGTGATAAGGAATTTATCTGAACTTGATAAGATATTACCCCAGAATCTTTTTTAATAAAAACTAGTGGTTTATTGGGTGCCATTTTTTCAATACATAATACTATCTTTTCAGATCCATTTACTATAAAATAACCACCTGGATCATACTCACAATCACGTTTATTGTAATCTCTATTAATTTGTAAAGAACAATATTTAGAATTAACCATAACAGGCAATGATAAAATATTTTCTCTTTCAATAATATTTCCAATAACTTTTGAAGAAATAATTTCTTTTTTATTTAAATCATATATTTCTTGAATTTGACTAACTTTGGCTATAATTTTAATACTGTAAGTTGATTTTCTATCTCTAGCATCAATTGGATACATTAAAGATAATCCATTTTCATTTAATGGAGGTCTTACATGTATATTCTCAAATTTAAATCTATATCTATATACTTTATCACCTACTTTATTCTCGTCAAAAATATTATCATTCGTTTTTAAAAAATTTATAACTTGATTATCTATAAAATCATTATATGAATTATATAAATGCTCATATAAAATATTTTTTTTGGTAAATCTAGCATCAACCAAATCAAATATTCTTTTATCTGTTAATGGATCTTTACTATTATCCTCTATTTGCATTTTATAATATATATATAGTATGTATATATATTTAAATCAATTTTTATTGGTTATTTACCTTTTATATAAATTATAATTATTTATAATTTATATCTACTTATTTTTTAACTGTATAGATGAAAAAACATCATTCATTTTTTTATAAAGATTTGATAATTCTTCTGAATTTTTTTCAGCATTTTTTTCATGATTTTTATTACTATTTTTTTTATTACTATTTTTTTTATTACTATTTTTTTTATTACTATTTTTTTTATTACTATTTTTTTTATTACTATCTTCATTTATTTCAATAATTTTTTTATTATCAAGATTAGTAGTTTTTTTTAAATCTTTATTTGAGGCAATATTACTAAGTATATATTTATCTAAATTATCTGTTGAACTAATTGTTGATCTTTTAAGCCATTTCGGATCGGATACTTTATTTTTTTCTATTGATTCTTCGGTACTAGTTGATATATTAGAACTCTTAGTATCTTCAAAAAGTTTATGTAATTCACCAATATCTCCAAATATATTCATTATATTTCCTATACCTTCTTCTTGATTATTTTTATTTTCATCATTTTTTTTATCATTAGTAAATCCTAAAATAGGTAATAAACTACCATATTCTGTATTTCCTAATCTTTTGATAAATAAATTTTTAACAGAATCAAAATTATTATTTTTTTTATATTCTAATCTTTTATAGAAGGGTGTTAAAATAAAAAATATAAATTTACATATCCAATAAAAACTAAAATAAAGTGCCTTAACTATTATATTATTATCTAATACATATAATATATCTATAAAAGAATCATCATATTTCTGACACATCCTTAAGATAAAAATTGATAAAATACTTATTAGGAAAATAAATACATCAAAGTTCATATAATTATACAACATGTATACTAGAATAAAATATATAAAACTTAGTAATCTTTTTGGTATCTCTACTTTTTTTATTTTTTTTTTATTTGTTTTTTTAGAAACAAATACACATTCTTTTTCAACTATACAATTATCAAAAAAATGTTTATAAAAAAAAGTAAATCCTACAAAACACATAAATATTCTAAAATAAGAATATATTTGAAAAAATGTGCCAATTATATATTCCATATTAATAAATATATATAAGGTATTTATTTATAATAATATAAATTATTTTATAATTAATTTATAATGAAATATGAATTTTTATTAAAAAAAAATTTAGAAGATATTTCTGATGAAAAAAGTAATAATGATATTAAAATATTTGATGATTCTTTTGTTAGCTCAACAAATTTATCAACTAATAAAGATTATAATATTTTTATAAAAAAAACTACAGATAAAAATAAAATCGATGATAATGATAATCATAATAATAAAATAAAAGATAGTGAAAAAAATTCTTTACTATTTGAATCAGAAAAAAAAACTGTTGATACTATTGTAGAATATTCAAGTAAATTTATAGATTTTTTATTTAAAGTAATTTATATAATAAAAAATACTTTTTTAAATCTTATATTAAAAAAAAAAAAAATAAATACTCACTCTATTAAAGATAAAGAAATAATCGATAACTTTAATAAAAAATCAGCTAAAAAAGAAAAAATAAATAATAATATACCTATACAACAAAAAATAAATAATAATATACCTATACAACAAAAAATAAATAATAATATGCCTATACAACAAAAAATAAATAATAAACATATTAAAAGTAAAGATGATAAATATATAAAAAAAATGAATTCTTATCTTTTAGAATTAGAATAATATGTTGATATAAAAATTGATTAATATATATATTATTATAAATATATAAATGAAAACGTTAAATTATAAAGAAAATATAAAGAAAAATATATCTATAGAAGATAAATTAAAAAATTTTGATATAGATGATGATATAGATGAGTTAAGCAAAATATTTGAAGAAATATATAAAGAAAAAATAGAGAAAACAGTAAAAAACGATAAAAATTTATTATGGTGTAATAATTGTGATAATAATGAAATTATTGAAGATACTTCATTAGGAATCTATGTATGCACAACATGTGGAGTAGTATTAAATACAATTTTAGATAGTAATCCTGAATGGAGACAATATGATGATGATAATAAAAAAGATATGAATAGATGTAGCTTACCTATAAGTAAGTTATTACCTCAATCATCAATAGCAACTAGTATTGGAGGTAACTGTTCTAGTAGAATAAAAAAGCTACACGATTGGAGTTCTATGCCATATAAAGAAAGAAGTAGAAATGAAGTATTTAAAAAGATTACACAAAAATGTTCTGAAGGAAAAATTATGAAATGTATCGAAGATGATGCTAAAATTATGTATAATAATATATGTGATTGTAAGCATTTAACTGGTAAAAATAAAGGAAAGAATATTATTATTAGAGGAATTAATCGTGAAAGTTTAATAGCTGCATGTGTATTACATGCTTGTAGAAAGAAATACAAAACAAGATCACCAAAGGAGATTGCCAAAATATTTGGTTTAGTATATACGGATATAACTAGAGGAAATAAATTATTTAGAAAATTAGCTAAATTAAAGCAGATGGAACTATCAATAAAGCCAACATCACCAGAACATTTTATAATAAGATTTTGTGATGAATTAAAAATGAAAAAAGAGTATGTAGATCAAGCTATTAAAATATCTAATAATGTAATTAAATTATCTATAGCATCAGTTCATACACCATTATCTTTAGCAACTGGTTCTATATTTTTAATGATACAATTAAATAAATTAAATATACAAAAGAAAACTATAGCTGATAAATTTAATGTATCACAAGTTACAATATCAAAAGCGTATAAAAAGTTAGAACCATTTATTAATATATTAACAAATGATAAAATTTGTGATAAATTAGGTATTGAAATAAATAATTACAAAGAAAAGGTAGAAATATATGATTATCTAAAACCTAAATTTATTAGATTTGGTATTGATTTGGATAATACATTAAATACCTACAATAGTGATACTAAATTAATGAATGAAAAATTATTATTAAATCATTCATATGAAATTGATACTAAAAATAAACAAATTGAAAATGAATATATTCGTATTAATTTAGAACATATTGATAGATTATATGATGTATATAAAAAAGATTTTAATTTTATAATAAAACATCATCCTGCCAATCAATAAGTGTTTCTTTAGCTACATCTATAATTGTATCAATAAATCTGCATTCATGATTATTATCAAAAATTTCTGGTAATTCTTTTTTTAATTTATCTACATCTTCCTCATTATCTTTTGGAAGATATACTATATTTACATTAGCTTTAAAAGCACCCTGCACTTTATATCTTACACCTCCAATTTTTGATACATTACCATGTAAATCAATTTCACCTGTTAATGCTATATTATGTTTAATTTTTTTATCTAACATTACTGATAAAAATGCTAATGTGAAAGCTACTCCTGCACTTGGTCCATCTTTTGGTGTTGATGCTTCTGGATTATGTATATGTAATCCACTTGGATATTTATTAAAAAATAATTCTTTATATTTTAAATTTATAAGATTTATTGCTGTTGTAAAAGAATATAATATAGATTCTCTCATTATTTTCTTTTGATTACCTGTAAGTTTTAATATAAATTTACCTGTTTTTCCAAAATGATGACCAGATATTTGAATTGGCACAATACCACCGCTACTCATATTGGTAGCATATAAACCATTTACAATACCAATCATATCTTTTTTATGAATAGTTTTATAGTTAATTTTAGATTTACCTAGATAATCTTCTAATATATTTTCTGTAATAATTAATGGATTTAATTCAGTATATTCCTTAATAATATCATTTTTTGTTTCAAATAGATTTTTTTGATATATTCTATCTAAATTAAGTTTTAGTAAAATATTTTCAATACATCTTTTTAATGCTCTAACACCAGGCTCAAATGTATGTTCTTCTATTATTTTTGTTAATATTTCTTTATTGAATATAATACTGTTTGGTGTAAAACCAATATCTTTACACATATCTTTTAAGATATGATTTGTTGCAATATTGATTTTTTCTTTTATATTATAGCTTTCTATATTTAATATTTCCATTCTATCAAGTAAAATTTTATCTATCTTATTTATATCGTTAAATGAAAATATAAATATTACCTTATTTAAAGGAAATGTTATTTCTTGAAAAAATCTATCCTGAAAAGAATTATTTGTCATAGGATCTGTTAAATGTATTAAGATACTCATTAATTCATTTACTTGTCCGTTCTTAGATACACATTTATCCAATTCATCAAAAAACATTATACATCTTGATGATGTTGCCTCTACCATCTTCTTTATAATTAAACCAGGTTGTGCGCCAGAATAAGTATAACCATGACCATGTAAAAGCTCTCCGTCATTTTGACCTCCTAATGTTATTTGAACAAATGGAATATCTAAACACTTAGCTAAAACTTGAGCAAATTTAGTTTTACCTACACCTGGCGGACCTGCTAAACCGATTGGTTGAATATTACATCCCTGAACTGAAATAATTTTACCCAACATTTCTAATGTTTTTGTTTTTGCTTCTTTATGTCCATAAATTAATAAATCTAAATTTAATTCTGTTTTTTCTAAAAATTCTTTAGATTTGGATTTATTAATAGATAAAATTTTAAAAAAATTATCATCAATATCTGAAGGCCAAGGAAATTGAATTAACAATGATACATACATTTTAATTTTGTAAGTTTCATTACTACTATTTTTAAGTTCTTCTATTTTTTCTAAACATATTTTTTTTATATGATTAGGCATATTTTTTGATAATAAAACTTGTTTTTTTAGATCAATATCAGCTGATGTAATATCTTTTATTTTATCTAATTCTTTTTTTATATTAAATGATGATTTCTTTAATTTTAGTTGAGCAATATAATTTAATTGATTATAAATTATATTTGCTATACAATCATTACTTTTATTTTTCTTATCTTTTAAAAGATTAAAAAGAAGACTCGCAATTGAACAATTTTCTTCACTTCCTAATAATAATAATTTAATCGTATTAAACATATTATAAATATTATCATTAACATCTTTTGTAAAATTTTTTAATAACTTTACAAATTGTAATTTATTTAATTCAATAAATTTATAATAATCATGAATTATTAATTCAATAAATTGTTCTTCATTTATTATAAAAATTTCAATTATAGTCATATTTTTAAGATAAATATCTGCAAAATCTTTATTAATATTTTGTATTTTTTTATAATTATCATTTGATATAATATTATTATTGTTATTACCTATTAAATTAACTATATTTTCAAATAATGATTTTTTTTTATATAAAAAATTATTTGATATTTGTGATGTTCTAATAAAAATATTTAATGGATCTGATTGTATATATCCACTTATTAATAAAATCTTATTTTTAATTGTTAATTTTAATTCACACTGATTATTAAATAATGTTATATAATTAGAATTATTTATTTTACTAATTTTTAATGAATTATTATGTTTCTTTAAATCAGTTATATCTTCAATAGTGTAATTTAAAGGACATAAAATTCTATTTATTAATTTAAATTTATCTAATTCTTCATCTATTAAGTGAATGTCATTTATATTATATAATAAAAATATTATGTCCTTTACACTAGTAAATCCAACTATCTTACCTAATAATAATATATGTTCTTTAATATTTTTTAATGGATCGTATTCTGCTAATTTAATTAATTCTTTATATATATATTCATTTTCATTATTTTTTATTGTACTCTCTAATAATAGTTTTTTTATATCTTCTATAATTTGTAAATTATAATTTAATAAATCATAGTTCTTTTTTTTTTCTTTTTTGTTTTCTTTTTTTTTTAATTTTTTTGATTGAATCTTTTTCTTTATTTTTATTTCTTCATCAGATTCATTATTTAATGATTCTTCATCTGTATTATTTTCTATTGAAATATCAGATTTTATTTCTGTTATATCTGAATATAATGAATCATTTTTACAATCTAATGAAATTTCTGTTTTTATTTTTTTTTTTCCTGATAATATATCATACTCATTATCATGAGTAACTTTTTCTTCAGATATTGTATTGTTTAATGAGAATATATCTATAATTGATTGATTATAGGATTCATTTAATTTCTTAATCATCTCATTTAAATTTTTCATGCAGCTATTCTTCGAAAATATTAATATATTTTCATTTTTAATTATCACATTTTGTAATTTTGTTATTATTTTACTTATCTTTTTATAATCTTTTTGTAAAATATTACAATTTATAATCTGATTTTTTTTTAATATCTTCGATTCCATTTATTATTTAATTAATAAAAAAATTAATTTTTTTTTACCTATTAATTTATTATATTAAAATAATTTAAAATTTTAAAAAGTATATTACATATTAATATGGAACAAAAATCTACTAAGCAACGTAACACTAAGCAAAACTTGTCTAAAAGTGATACTGAGACTGAAAAAGTTTTATTAAAACCAGAAACAGTTCTTGAAGTTAAAAATAAAAAAAAAGAAATTTTGGTAATTAAAAATCTTAATGTATCAAAACAAAAAGATTCTACTTCATCTACTGTTGAAGTAGCAACTACGCAAAAAGGAAAAGATAAAAAAGTTATGGCTGAAACTCCTGTTGTTTCTACACAAACAGCAGGAAAAGCACAAACAGCAGGAAAAGCACAAACAGCTGGAAAAGCTCAAACAGCTGGAAAAGCTCAAACAGCTGGAAAAGCTCAAACAGCTGGAAAAGCTCAAACTGTTGAAAAAGCTCAAACTGTTGAAAAAGCTCAAACTGTTGAAAAAGCTCAAACTGTTGAAAAAGCTCAAAAAGTTCAAACTGCTGGAAAAGCTCAAAAAACTCAAAAAGCTCAAACAGCAGCAGTAACACAAGAGACTGCACCACAACAAAAAAAGGTTCAAGTTGCGAAGAAATCAGAGGTAGTGCAAGAAGCTGGTGCTAAAGCTAACAAAGTAAAAGCAGTAAAAAAAGCATTAGCTGAAGAACCTGTTGAAGAACCATCAAAATCAATGGATGATAAATTAAGATATTTTAAGTTATATTATAATGACAATATTTGCGGTAGATATTCAGGTAAGAAGCCTAAACAAGCAGCAAATAAGGCATTTTCATCAATTATAAAAGATATGAAAAAGACAGATAATAAGGAGGGTGTAAATATTGATATTACATTTACAATTAAGGAATGTACAAGAAATAGTTTTCACAAGGAATATAAATATATTGGAAAGAGACTATTACTAAAATCTCCGGTTAAAGTAAGAATTGAAAATGGAGATGGAACATCTAAGGACATTGTATATAAATATCACAATGAGTTAAAAAAAGCTCCAAAACTTTAAAATATAACGAAAAAAAATTAATTTTGTAATAAATAAAATAATATTTATAAATAAAATATTATTTTATTATATTAATCAGATATGTTAAATACAAAATCTTTAATAATAAGAAAAAAAATAAATCAAGTTCATAGTGATAAAGAATTTGAAGAAAGAAATATAGAAGAAAATTTAAAAATATTAGAAAATAATAAAATTATTAATAATTTAGAAACAGAAGAGATAAAACCATCAATATTTATAAAAGAAAATACATTAAAAGAAGATAGAATAAGTAATAATATATTTGATGCTGAATATAAAAAAGAATTATATAATGAAGAAAAAAAAAGAGAAGATAGAATTGGTAATATATTTGATGCTGAATATAAAAAAGAATTATATAATGAAGAAAAAAAAAGAGAAGAAGTATATTATGATGACGATAGTAATAGTTATATAATAATTGATTATGATAATGAGAAAAAAATATTAAAAAACGAAGATATATTAAATTACATTTTTAGCAATAAAAATAATTTATTAATAAAAAATTACATATTTACAATAAATTATAATATTATTAATAAACAATTTGAATTTAATTTAATTGTTTCAAAATTTACTGAAAATATAGAAATTATGATTAAGTTATTAAATTTTGTAAATGATTACATTGATAATAACGGGAAAAATATGAATGAAAATATTGATAAATTAATGATTTTTTTTTATCAGACTATAATTTTTTTATTTAGAAATATATTACAAGTGAGTAAATATGATAAATTAAAATTAGCAAAATATTCTTCTTATCTTTCGTATAAATATTCTACTATGGTATTAAAAAAGATTTCAATTATTGAAAAAAATAATTTAATAATTAATGATACTTTTCATAGTCTTTATAATATAAAAAAAAATTTATTATCTCAATTTACTGAAATTTCTTCTTTATATAATTCTAATCTACAAGTACATACTAGTCTTAATAAAAATACCAAAAAAACAGATTCAAATGTAGAAGAATCATTACATCTTAATAGATCAGGTAAATATAAATTAAATTCTAAAAATGTAATTAATCAAAATTTAGAAAATAATAAATTAATATCAGATAGTTCATATACTAATTCTAATAATGAATATAATTTAAAAAATATGATGAACTTTTTTTCTGATGAAAATTTAAATAATGAAAATTTAAATAGTGAAAAATCAAGTGAAGAAAATAATTATCAAGAATTAGATACTTCAAGTGATGAAAATTTATTAATTACAGAGGATAAATCAAATATAAATAATATGAATCAAGAATCAGAAAAAATTAGTAATAATAGTGATATTATTGAAATTTTGGATAAAGATACTTTATCAGAAAATTTATATAGTAATAATTTAGATAGTAATAAATTTAAATTTAGTAATCTAAAATCAAAATCTGAACAATCTTATAACACTAATAGTGCTTTTATAAATTCTAAATTATATGAACTTAATTTATAGCAAAACTATATAATTTTATAAACAAAATTTTTAGATGCACTAGTGGATAAAAAAATATTTACAATTAAAAAATAAGAATATTAATATATATATATATATAAATATGGATAATTTGACAATAATGGAAATTAAAGAATTATTAAAAAATATTGACTATTTAGAAATTAATTTATCAAATCAATTCAATGCAAATAATAAACAATTATTAACTTTAAAAAATAATATTAATGATATTAATGAATTATATCATCTACTTTGTAAAAAAATATTTTAAATTTATAAATTATTTAATTTTTCTAAAATTATATTTAATTTATTTATATCTACAGTTTCATAACCATTATTCATTTTATAAATTATCGAATCATAATCAATTAATAAATCTAATATTCCATTTGTTAATTGTATTTTCTTATTTATTTCTTCATTATTCATATTACTATTTAATTCATCTAATAATAAGATATATTTATCTTCTTTTTGTTTTATTTTTTTATTAATCTGTTTAAAAATATTAAAATTTTCACTAAATTCATTATAATCCTCTCTAAATATATAATATAAATTCTTTATGGTCTCTATATTTTCATTAATATAATCATCTGATAATGCTTTTTCTACAAAAAATTTAATTAATAAATCATTAGCTAGTTCATTTACTGTATCATACTGTTCTTTTATAAAATTAAATTTATCTAAATTATTATTTAGATTTATATCGGTTTTTTCATGATAATAAAAAATCTTTAATTCTTTATTTATATCATTTAATTCATCTATTATGTTTCTAATATATTTAATGTATTCTACATATTTTTTATTATCCAATTCTTCATCATATATTTCAATACCCTTAATTTCTTTTTGATTATCCACTGAATCTAAATTTTTTGTAGTTAAATTATTATTAATAATTATAAACATACTGTAATTAGTTTTAAAATCAGTTATTAACTCTTTGTATTTTGATATTTCTATATCTTCATAATTAGAATTTATTAACCATGTTTCTATTTCCTCAACATTTTCTTTAACCTCATTCTTTATTGTTTCTGTTATTTTTAATTCTTCACTTACTAAATTTTCTAGTATTCTTTTACAATTTTCTATTAATTGTAAATATGATTCTTTTTTATATTTATCTATTCTATCTATCTCATCCATTTGTCTAGCATTATCAATAATCTTATTTAATTCCTCCTCTGATAAATTATTCTTATTACTTGATATTTGTATTACTTTCTTATTTAATGAATTATTCAAATCTTCTGCTTTTATTTTAATTATTCCATCTGAATCTATTTCAAATGTAATCTGAATTTCTGGAATTCCACGTTTTTCTTTTTCTATTCCACTTAATACAAAATTACCTATTAAAAAATTATTCTTTGTTAACTTTCTTTCTCCTTCATATATTTTAACTATAATTGAATCTACAAAATCAGTATCTGTCGTATATTTTTTATATTTTTTTACAGGTATTATAGTGCCTCTAGGTATTAAAATATCCATAATACCTCCACTTGTTTCTACTCCAATAGATAGAGATGTTCTATCAATTAATAATAATTTATCTTCAAGATTATCTTTATTATTAATCATATGTCCATGAATAGCAGCACCTATTGATACAACACTATCCGGATCTATAGAACAATTAACATCCCTATTAAAAAATCTTTCAACATTATATCTTATAATCGGAATACGTGTCATACCACCAACCATAATAATTTCATCAATTTCAGATTTTTCAATATTACATATATCTAAAATATCATTTAATGGTTTTATTGAAAAATTAATTAAGTCTTGACAAATCTCATTAAATTTTTCTCTACTAATTTCAATAACTAAATCATAATTTATATTATTATAATCATAAAAATTATTTATTTTAATTTTTGCTAATAGATTTTCAGTTAGAGTTATTTTGGCTTGTTCTGATAAGAATTTTAATTTTTGTAAATTTTCTTCTTTTATATTATTCATAAAATTATCTAATGTATTTTCATTTTCTTTTATTATAAATAATTTAGTATCTATAAATTTTTTTATACAATATTCCATGATGACTCTATCAAAATCTGAACCTCCTAAATTTGAATTACCACATGAACCTAATACTTCAAAAACTCCTTCTGATATATTTAATAAACTTATATCTAATGTTCCACCGCCAAAATCATATACTAGTACATTTGTATTTTTAGTCATATTTTTACCTAAACCATAACATAATGCTGCTGCTGTTGGTTCATTTATTAATCTAAGAACATTTAAATTTGCCATTTCAGCACACTTTTTAATTATTTCTCTTTGATTTTTATTAAAATAGGCAGGAACTGATATAACAGCATCTTTAATATTTATTTTAATATCTTTAAAATTTTCATTATCAAATTTTTTTGATAAATATATTTCAGATTTATGTTTAAAAGACATAAATAATTGTGTGGCAATTTCTTCAGGATAAAAGTAACTATCATCTGTTTCATTATAAATTTTAACATAATCATTTTCATCACTTACTATATTATAAGCAAGCATTTCTAACATTTCTTTATTTAATTCACTATACTTTTTCCCTAATAATTTTTTTATTTCATAAACAAGAAAAATAGATTTATTTTCATTATTATTTATATTTGTTTTTTCAAAAATATTTTTCCTGAGATAAGCTTCTTTACCAATAATCTTTTTTTTATCATTAATTTCTATAACAGATGCTATTGTATTTGAACCATCTATATCAGGAATAATAATATTTTTATTATTATACCAAACAGATAAACATGAATTTGTAGTTCCAAAATCTATTCCTAAACATAAATTTATATTATTCATTATTGATAATTTATAGTATATATTTTTAAACAATTTTAAATTTAATTTATTTAAATTTTAAAGTAGAAAAATATATAAAAGAATATTAAACTAAATGACTGGAGGATTAATACAAATAGTAAGTTTTGGTAATCAAGATATTATGTTGAATGGTAATCCAGAAATAACCTTTTTTACTACTATATATAGAAGATACACTAATTTTGGTAAGAATTTTATATTAACAAGTTTTGATAATGAAGTTGGATTTAATAGAACTTCTACACAAATAATATTACATAATGGTGATTTATTAAGTAAAATAATTTTACGTATTAAACTACCTAATTTTAATCTTAGAGAATTTATAACATTAGTAGAAACAGAACTAAATTTTGAAATTAAAAATATTAAACAAAATGACATTTTACTTTTAATAAGTTATTCAGAATATGTAGTAAAATTTCTAAATAAATTAAGATATTATAGTAATTTATTTTTTTCAGAAAGTTATCCTAAAACATATATAACTTATATTAAAGATTATAATAAAATTATTCAAAATAATTTTACTACTGATGAATTTAATTACTATTTTACAATAATTGATTATATTTATTCTAATAATAATGATATTAATACTAATTTTTTTAAAAATAATGTAGAGTATTATAAAAATGCCTCAATGTATAAAATTATTGATGGTGAATTAATTTTTTTATACTCTGATTATACTTATATTCAATTAAGCTTTGAAGGTTTTAAATTTACAGTTAATGATAATTTAAATACAATTGAAAAAGTTAATATTCAAATTTATAATTTAATTAAAAATTATGTTAATATTAATTATAATATTAAAGGGGCATGGGTAGAAAAAATAGCAATTTATCTTTTTGATAGTATTGAAATTTATATTGGAAGTAATTTAATTACTAAATTGAGTGATAATTATAATAATATTTATGGTGAATTAGCTTATCAAAATAAAGATGTATATAATGAATTGATTGGAAATATAGAATCTCTAATTACTCCCACAATTGAAAATAAATTAAATATAGTTTTATATTTACCTCTTCCTTTTTGGTTTAATAGTAGTTATGGTTTATCTTTTCCTTTAGTATCTTTACAGTATAATGATTTACAATTAAAAATTAAAACCAAAAAATTATCACAATTATTTTATTTAACCATAAATGGCACAATTAATCAAAATTTAAATACTAGAATTATTGAAAAGTTTTTAGAAGAACAACAAAATATATTTACAAATAATTTAGAAATAACAACATTACTTGAATACATATATTTAGATGCTATAGAAAGGAAAAAATTTGCACAAACTGGACATGAATATTTAATAACACAGCAACAATATGTATCTTATAAAGATGTAGTTCAAAATACTTCATCATTTGAAATAAATTTCTTTCATTGTTGTAAAGATTTATATTGGTTTTTAACTACTAATTACAGTTATTTTGATATTATTAATAAAAAAATGTATGATAAATATTATCTTAATTTACCTCTAAATTTTTCTTTTAATAATAATAATTATATTGATTATCTAAATTTATTATATAATAATTTTACAAAATTTGATTTAGTAAATTATTTTAATATTGTTACAAATATTAATAATGACTTTGAAAATAATGTTTTTGATTATGATAAAATTGATAAAGATTTATCAATACTATTTTATAAAAATAAATTATTATTTAATCCAATTAATTATTCAATCTTAAGATTAAATGGTGTTTCTTTAGCATCATATACATCTGAATATTTTAATTATATTCAACCTTATAGTTATTATAATTGTAATCCATCATTAGGAGTAAATGTATATTCATTCTCATTAAATCCTTTAGAAGTTCAACCTTCTGGTTCTTGTAATTTTAGTAGAATACCAAAAATATCTTTAGAAGTAAATTTATTAAAAAATATAAATGATTTTATTCTTAATAATCAATTAAATTTAGAAATTATAGGAACTAATTATAATATTTTAAGAATTATCGGAGGGATAGCTGGCTTAGCTTATACTTATTAATCTTTTTTTATTTTTTTATAATTATTATATATATGAATTCACATTTTAAGAAATATTTAAAATATAAGACTAAATATCTAAAATTAAAAGAAATTAGTGTAACTAAACAATTAGGTAGTGGATGCTCTAAGAGAGAAATAGATTTATTACCCTTTAATCAATTATTAATAAATCCTGACTGTGATTATTCTCAATTATCTAAATTAGATCTTAGTAAGGTTATATTTAATATTAATTCAAACGAACTTGGCGTCTTATTATCTAAAAATTTTCCTGTAGATTTTCTTATAATTAAAGGTTATACTTTAGGATTATTTAGAGCGCTGCGTATTTTAAATGCCGATTTTAAGCACAAAAATAAAGCATCGCTTTACTCATTAAAGAGTTTCTAAATTCTAAATAATGGGCTTTCTTATGTGTATATTAAGGTAGATACACATAATCCCATCAGATGTTATTTAATCTACTACCTTGATTAAA
>Ga0194129_10001040_pt1 | contig 48290 bp, 48 predicted proteins | sample TA2KigCa35mmetaG_FD_150862 | JGI IMG/M metagenome (GOLD analysis project Ga0194129, IMG submission 150862) | Freshwater microbial communities from Lake Tanganyika, Tanzania - TA2015038 Kigoma Deep Cast 35m | ecosystem: Environmental > Aquatic > Freshwater > Lake | place: Tanzania: Lake...
TATCCCCTGCTCAGCAAGTTACGCCGTGACGGCCTCGTCGTTTATCAATGGCAGGAGTCCGAACTAGGGCCACCACGCAAGTACTATCAGCTGACGGATCTTGGCCGCGAACAACTCGCAGCCCTCGATCAGTACTGGAAAACCATCGATCAAACGCTGCAGCAACTCGGGCGTCGATCAGGCTTGGTTACGGAGTCATAAGCAATGCAACGCATCGTTCAAGTCAGTCTCAACCGCAATCCTTGGTCCATCGAGGTCGACGCTCATGCGCGTCTGGAGGTCTACCTCAGCGAGTCCGCGGCAGCGCTGGCAAGCGACCCTGATCGCGACGAAATCCTGCTCGATCTCGAACAGGCCATTGCCGAGCAGTGCAAGCGTCGTTTGCCGGCGAACGCAACGGTCATCTCGATGGCAGAACTTGCGCCTGCGCTCGAAGAAATCGGTCCCGTGAATCCAAGCTCATCAGCGAGCGCGACGCCTGGCAGCTCGACAGCCGCTTCCACCCCGCCGCTACAGCAGATCAGTCAAGGCGCGTGGCTCAGCGGCGTATGCCTTGGGCTCGCGCGGCACCTGCGCCTCGAGGTCACTTTGGTCCGCGTGATCGCGGTCGTGCTGCTTTTTTTCACCGGCGGCGCGGCACTGTTGCTGTACGGTATGCTGATGCCTTTCGCGCCACTCGATCCGCAAGGCCCTGAGCCTTCGTCCATCCCCGCAAAAGCGCGCGAATGGACCGAACTGTTGCGCGCCAAGCTTGCGACACTCGCCCGTTGATTCTTTGAGCGCAGACCGATCGTGAGTTGGTACGACCGTCATGTGCTGCCGCGAGTCATCGAGTGGGCGATGCACGATCGCCGGATCGCCCGCTATCGCAAACCCCTGCTCGCCGAGGCCAGTGGGCGCATTTTGGAAATCGGTTTTGGCACGGGGGCCAACCTCCCGTACTACCCTCCGCATATCAAGCAGCTCGAAATTGTCGAGCCGCATGCCGGCATCAACGCCCGAGCGGCGCGCCATCTTGCTGCGAGCGACATCGAAATCCTGCCGCATATGCTTGGCGCAGAGCGTCTGCCCTTCGATTCAGGAAGCTTCGATACCGTGGTCAGTACATTTACTTTGTGCTCGATTCCGGCAGTCGGTACTGCGCTCGACGAAGTGCGACGAGTACTCAAGCCGGGTGGGCGATTTCTTTTTCTTGAGCATGGCCTCTCGCCTGAACCCGCCATCGCGCGCTGGCAGCACCGCCTGACGCCGCTGCAAAAACGAATTGGGGGCGGATGCCACCTGGATCGATCGATACGCGAGTTGATCGAGACCGTGGGTCTCGCCATCGAGTCGCAAAAATTCGAACAGCGCTACGCGCCGAAACTGCCAAGGGTCGTGGGCTGGCTAACGAGCGGCGTCGCCAGAAAAATCTAGGCGCGCGCTGACCAACGTAGCGCCAAATCTGCAAGGTGCGCGACCAACGACAGCAGCAACCAGGCAGCCACGTGCTCCCACGGCGCGTCGATGAGCGCCGCGCGCACCGCCAGCATGAGACAGGCGCCTGACACCAAGCTGCCGACCAGCGCCCGAGGGGCGATACCAATACCGCGGACCCGCCAAAGAAACCAAAGCACCGCTGCCTCGACCGCGACCAGTACAGCGATGATGGCGGGCAGACTGCCGTCGGCAAAGGCGCCTGCCAGCGCGGACATCACGAACTCGAGACTTTGGCTATACCGAGCAGGTGTGCGAGATCTTTAAAGAACACGCGGACGTGGGCCATTGGACTTTTGCGCACCAGCTTCTTGTGCATGTACGCCTCCCAAGTGAGGCGCTGCACGTCAGGGTCACGACACATCTTCACGAAGCGCTCGCGACGCTCGTCGTTGACGTACCAAAATCGCTGCAGCAAACCGAGTACCCAGAACACGCGGCCGTGTGCGCGCATGAAATCGCGCCGCGCCTCACGCAATGCGTGCGCGTTACGCGTAGCCAGACATTTGTCGACCGCCATGGCGGCCATGCGTCCGCAGGCCATCGCGTAGTAGATTCCTTCGCCCGAGGCCGGTGCGACTACGCCTGCCGCATCGCCCGCAACCAGCACATCGCGTCCGTTGTCCCAGCGCGCGAGCGGCCGCAGCGGAATCGGCGCACCTTCTCGGCGTATGACCTCGGCGTGCTCCAAACCCGCCGCCTTGCGCAGACCGCCCACGGCGTGGCGAATCGAAAATCCGCGATGCGCCGTGCCGGCACCGGCGCTGATCGTCTCGCCATGCGGAAACACCCAAGCGTAGAAGTCGGGCGACAACTCGCCTTGGTAGTAAACGTCGCAGCGGGTACCGTCGTAATTCTTTGGTGCTGCGGTGGGTGTGCGCAGGATCTCATGGTAGGCATAGACGAAAGGCGTCTCGCGGCCACCCGAAATGCACTGCCTCGCCACTTCCGAACGCGCGCCATCGGCACCGATGACAAGCCGCGTGCGCACCTGCCTCGATTCGCCGCTCGCGCGATCGTCGAAATGCAGAATCGCATCGCCGTCGGCGTCGCGCTCGATTCGGGTGTAGGTCCCCTCGACACGAATAGCGCCCGCCGCGCGCGCACGCTCGCGCAGCCATTCGTCGAACACGTCGCGATCCACCATGCCGACATAGCCACCGTCGATCGGCATGTCGACCTCTCTCGAGGTCGGTGAAACCATGCGTGCCGAGGTGATGCGGGCCACCAGCAGCTCAGGCGGAATATCAAATTCTTTGATGAGCTGCGGCGGAATGGCGCCGCCGCAAGGCTTGATGCGCCCGGCTCGATCGAGCAACAAGACTCGCCAGCCGGCGCGCGCGAGATCATCGGCCGCGGTGGCACCGCATGGCCCTCCGCCCACGACAACGACATCGAATTCCCGATCGAGATCCGCTGCATTCGCACTGCCCATGACTACCCCCTGCCCGCTTCGACCACGTAGGCGGTGGTCGTACCTTGAACATCGATTTCCATCGAGGACTGCGTGTCCTCGCGGCTCAAGCGCACGGCGAAGGCCGTGGCGACGATGAAGAGCGCGGCTTCCGCGACGAACACCGCGCCGTACGCGGCGGGCAACGATCCGGTGAGGGCGCGGGCGAGATCGACTGCGCCCGTTGCGGCGATGCCGCCGATGCCGAAGGCGAGCGCCTGAGCCGCACCCCAAAGACCCATGCGCGTGCCCTCGCGGGCCTCGCGACCGCGACCCACAAGACCCATCATCGAGCCGATGGCCGCCACGGCGTAGCCACCGTTCGCAAGCCCAAGCAAAAACACCGTCGGTTTGATCGGCCACGAGGGCCCAATGAAACCCGCCACCGCAAGCGTGAGCAGCATGAGCGCGGAAGCCACGCAACCACCTATGGTCCAAAGTCGCAGCGCCCCGAGGCGCGCCTTCGCGCCCACCGTGCAGATCAGCGCCACCAACAACATGCCAATGAGCGTGCCGCCACTCATCAGTCCGGAGAGTTGCGTGGATTGGCTCGGCGTCATGCCGAAAACGGCACCGGCAAAAGGCTCGAGGATGAGGTCCTGCGCGCTGTAGGCCAGCATGGAAACGAACACGAAGCTCGCGAGCCGTCGAGAATGCGGTTCTGCCCAGACCTCGCGCAATGCCGTCATGAAGCCACCATCCAAGCCGCGCGTCGATGATGGTGACTCGGGGCGGGCGGCACTGCGCCGCTCGATCCCGAATACAGCCACACAAGTCAGCAAAAATGCCGCTGCCGCCACACTGGTCGTCACTTCGACCAGGCGCCCCAAAGAAAACGGCTCCAGCATCTTGCCGGCGATCACGGTGGTGATGATGAAACCGATGATCATCATCACCCAGGTGACGGTTGCGGCGGCTGCGAGCCGTGCCTTCGGCACACTGGTCGACAGCAGCACCAACATGTTGGTCCCACAGGCACCTACACCGATGCCGATGGCAAGGAAGGCGAGCACGGCACAGGCAATGCCCAACCATAACTGCGCCGGCATCATCGCTGTGGCAAGCGCGGCACCTACCGCGCCCAAACCGAGTACCACCATGCCGCCGATGATCCACGGCGTGCGCCTGCCGCCCATATCGCTGCCATAGCCGAGCCGCGGTCGCAGCACTTGCACAAAGTAATGCAGCGCCACCAGAAATCCGGGCAACATCGCCGGCAAGGCAAGCTCCACGACCAGCACGCGATTGAGCGTCGAGGTGGTAATCACCACCACCGCACCGATTGCGGCCTGTACCAGTCCGAGCCGAAAAATTCCGAACCAGCCGATATCAGTCATCGTCGAAGAATTGACCATCATCTTGTCTCCGCTGTAGTCGCGCTCGCGGCTCAAGGCAGTCCGCGCACCGCCAGCGCACTTACCATCATGCCGAGCACATAGAGCGGCACGCCGAGCGCGTTGTACCAAACGTCGAGTTCCGTGGGTCGTCGCAGCAATCGAGCCATCATCAACCACTGACCGACAAGCAGGATCGCGATGATTCCTGCATAGAGCGGCAACGACCAAAGCAACAACAAAGAAATTACTGCGAGCTGCGCAAGCACCATGACGAGGCAAGCGACGCGCGCGGCACCATCAACACCGAGCCGTACCGGCAGCGAACCGACACCCGTGCGCCGATCGCCCTGCACCGACTTGAAATCATTGAGTGTCATGATGCCGTGGGCACCGAAACTGTAGAGAATCGCCAAGGCAAAGATTTCGCTTCGTGGCAGCGTGCTGGTCATGACTGCCGCTGCGGTCAGCCAGGGCACGCCCTCGTAGCAAATGGCGACGGCGCTATTGCCCCACCAACCGTTGCGCTTCAGACGAAACGGCGGTGCGCTGTAAGCCCAAGCCAGTGCCATCCCGAGTAGCGCTGCGGCAAACACCCAAGTCCCGAGCATCGCGGCCACCGCGAGTGACACGCAGGTCCAAACCATCGCGATGTAGAGACCGGAGCGGCCCGGCAAACGCCCCGAGGGAATGGGACGACGCGGCTCATTGATGGCATCGACGTGGCGATCGAACCAATCATTGACGGCCTGACTGGTGCCACAAACGAGGGGCCCGGCGAGAAGCACGCCGGACATGATCAGCGGCCAGTGACCCTCGGGAACGGCCCCTGAAGAAACGATGCCGCAAAGAAATGCCCACATCGGCGGAAACCAGGTGACCGGCTTGAGCAACTCCAGCATGGCGGGCCATGCGGGACGCCGCGCCGTCGGAAGCCTGCTTGCGGGCCGTGCCATGACTGCAAAATAGCCATGACACTCTTTGGTGTCAATTAAAGATTACACCGCAACCAGACCTGTGCGGCGCGGTGCCGAACTAGCCGCGCGTCAAGCTCAGACCTCGGCCTTGCCGTCGAGGTCGCCAAGCCCATATCGACGCAGCTTCACGTACAGGCTTTGCCGGGAAAGACCAAGCATTTCGGCCGCTGAGGCCCGGTTGTCGCGGGTGAGTTCAAGCGCCGCCTCGATACAGAGCCGCTCGATCACATCGGTGGTTTCTCGCACCAGCCCCTTCAGCGATACCCGGCCCACGAGCTCGGTGAGCTGCTCGACCGAACGGGGAAGTTCGCGGCCAGGCCGAGCCTCGCTGGCCCGCCGCCGATCGACGTTGCGAATGGAGAAACCGACACAAGGGTCGGCACCCTCATCGATCGCGACCGCCGAGATCTCGACATCGGTGGCTGCGCCGTACTCACCGCGCAGGGTGGTGGCGAACAAGCGCACCGTGCCGTGCTGCTTGAGGTTGGCGATCAAGACGCCGAGGTCGACCCCGGGACGGCCGAGCCAGCGCTCGAGAGACTCGTTGCGCACCTGCTCATCGGTGGCGAGCTGCACCAGATCGAGAAACGCTCGATTGCTGGTGATGATTCGCCCATCACTCGCCGTGACCACGATCGCATCTGGCAGACGCTGCGCAACCTCGGCGAGCGTGGCCGGACCCGCAGACGCTGCTGCGCGAGTTGCCACATCGCCCAAGGGCTCGAGCCTGAGCAGCGCATGCGAGGCATTTTCGTGGCGGAACAGAACGCCATTCAGTCGAAAATCACGGGTCGCGCCGTTCGGACGCAAGCGCAACGGCTCCGCCCTGCCCGCAGTACGCAGGCCCGCGAGCCATTCACCCACAAGCCGACTCGTCTGCGCATTGAAACTGTCACCCAGGGCGCGCCCAGCGAGACGCTTGGGGTCATCGCCCAGCAAACGCCCTGCCGCAGGGTTGGCTTCGACAATTTTTTGGGTACTCGCGTCGACCGTGAGTACGGCATCGCCAATCGATTGCAGCAGTAGTCGGTAACGGGTTTCGGCAAGTCGCAGCTTCGCGTAATCGCGCTCCAGCGACTGCTCGGCCTCGATCAGTCGCTGCTGCAGCGCGGCCACGGCACGCAGGTCGCGCCCCTGCGCGAGGCATCGGCCTTCGTCATCAAGCGGTGACAAGGCATAGACAATGGGCGCCGTGCGGCCATCGGCCAGCGGATGGTTGACTTGCCGCGCCCGTACTTGCCCCGCCGACAGATCGCGCAACAGCATCTCGATCTTGGGCTGGCTGTCTTTCGTGACCACATCGAGCAAAGATTTGCCGACCCAGTTGCCATCAAGCTCGGCCAGCAGTTCAGCGTTCGGGATTGCGACGTCGCGAATGACGCCGCGACGGTCGAGGATGAGTGCAATATCTGCGGAAGAAACAATTAGACCAGCCACCGTCTCGGCATCGAGTCCGGTGAGGGCCTTCCTTGGCGCCTTGAAATTTTTCACATTGTGACCGTGTCAGTTCCTACGACCCAGTAACTCCAGCAAATATTCCGCTTGCGCGACGGCCTCGCGGCCGTCGTTAGCTGTGGCATCAGCGCCGACCTTGACGGCCCGCTGCGCATGTCCGACGAATGGCAATCCGCCCACCATCACGCGCAGGTCGCGATTGAGCGAGGCACGACGTGTCTTGCGGATCAGCGCCGTCAGCGCCGGCAGTTGCTCGGCGGTGCTGATCGAAAAGCCGATCACCGCGAACCACTCCCTGCGAACCACCGTAAGAATTTCGCCAGCCTGGGCCCCGGGGGCGTCCCAGACGTCCCAGCCGGCCCGGCGCAGAAACTCGCCGACGAGTTGAGAGCCGAAAACATGCTGCTCGCCAGGCAGCGCAACGAAGAGCGCACGGCGACTAATTTTTGAAGTCGGCCGCGACGTCTCGACATTGGCCTCGCTCAGTTGGTGCGCGAGATCCCGCAGTGTTTGCAGTCCGAGCGTGACTTCGACGAAATCGCTGCTCTCGTCTTCCCAGCGCACGCCGAGGTGACGCGCCACCGGAGCCAAGAGCTCGAGATAGATGGTCTCGGTGTTCATGCCGAGCGTCTGCAGGCCGCGCAGATAGGCGAGCGCCTCGACGTTGCTGCCACGCAGCACGATCCGCGCCAGCTCAAAGATTTCGGTGGACCCGGGCCGCAAGGGGCTCGAGAGGTCATCGCAGCGATTACCGTCGGCCACGGCGCGATGCGCCAAAATGAGCCGCGGGATCACCTCGCCTTCGATGGTGCGCAGCAGGGCCGAGTAGCCGTCCTCGGTTTTGCGATCAGAGTAAGAGTCCGTCATCGAGTCAACCTCGCCCGACGGCTCGGCAGCATGCCGAGGCCACGAAGGGTTCCGCGACGACTTCCGTGTACCAGTGGAGGGGGTCTGGCTTCCCGCAGGTCAACCCCCGGATGCGTCGCAGAATGACACATATATAAGTCCCATGGCTACCTGTCAATATTTCTAGACGTAAATTCAGATTGACAGTTTGCGCCCCCTTCTCTAGATTCGAGCCGACACTTCTATTACTAGGCGCGAGCACGCCCATGTCGGATGTCACGCCGGCTTCCGCCGGTCACCTGCTCTACACCCCCGAGGAACGGCTCCGTCGGGACGGCTCTCCATGGACCATCGTCCAAGGGGTGCTTGCACCCCTGCAGCTGCTCGCCTTCCTGGTCAGCCTGTGGCTCGTGGTCTCCTTCTTGCTCACCGGCGAGGGCGCCGAGGCGGCGACCCTCTCGGTGATCGTCAAAACCGGATTCCTCTACGCAATCATGGTCACCGGCGCGATCTGGGAAAAAGAAGTCTTCGGCGTCTGGCTATTCGCGAGACCTTTTTTGTGGGAAGACGTGGTCAGCATGGCGGTGATCGCCTTGCACAGCGCCTATCTTTACGCCTGGCTGACGGGTGCACTTGGTCTTCGCGAACAGATGTGGCTTGCGCTGGTGGCCTATGCCAGCTACGTCGTCAACGCCCTGCAATTTTTTTACAAGCTGCGGATGGCGCGACGCGAGGCCCATCGCGCCTCGGCCATCGCACCGACTCGTGGCGATGGCGAGTGGGTGACCTCACCATGAAGTGCGCGCCATGAAGATCCGTCGCTCGCGATATGACTCGCGTTTTCTGCCTTTCGCCGATGCGGCGAGTGCAGACCTGCCGCTCGCGAGACTGCTGCGCCTATCGCTCTTTCAGATGTCGGTGGGCATCGCCCTCGCTTTGCTCAACGGTACGCTCAATCGGGTGATGATCGTCGAGCTCAACGTGCCCGCCTGGCTGGTCGCCACCATGATCGGCTTGCCGCTGCTGTTTGCACCGCTACGCGCCTTCATGGGGTTCCATTCCGATCAGCACCGCTCAGTGCTCGGCTGGCGACGCGTGCCCTACATCTGGTTCGGTACGCTTATGCAGTACGGCGGCCTCGCCATCATGCCCTTCGCGCTGCTGGTTTTGAGTGGCGAGGGTCGCGGCCCCGCCGAGGTGGGTCAGGTCGGCGCCGCCATCGCGTTTTTATTGGTCGGCGCAGGCTTGCACTCGACGCAGACGGCGGGCCTTGCGCTCGCCACCGATCTCGCGCCGACGGAAACGCGACCGCGCGTGGTCGCCTTGATGTACGTGATGCTGCTACTCGGCATGGTGGGCTCATCGATCGCCTTTGGCTGGCTGCTGAGCGGCGAGTTCTCGCCACTACGACTGATCCAGACGATTCAGGGCGCGGCGGTCGTGACCTTCATACTCAATGTTATCGCGCTCTGGAAGCAGGAACCGCGTGATCTGACACGTTTGCAGCAACCGGCGACACGCTCAAAGTTTGGCGCTGCCTGGCGCAATTTCACCGCGCCGCCGAGCACACGAAGATTGCTGGCCGCGTTGGGCTTCGGCACCGCAGCGTTCAGCATGCAGGACGTGCTGCTCGAACCTTACGGCGGGCAGATCCTGCACATGCAAGTCGGTGCGACGAGCCAACTGACTGCGCTCTCGGCAGTTGGCGCTCTGGTTGCCTTCGGTCTGGCTGCCCGCTCATTGCGTCGCGGCGCGGAACCCCTGCGCGTTGCCTCAGTCGGTGCGCTCATCGGCGTACTCGCCTTTGCAGCCGTTGTTTTCGCCGAGCCGATGGGCTCTGCGCTGCTGTTCCGCATCGGCGCCGTATTGATCGGTTTTGGCGGTGGCCTGTTCTCGGTGGGTACCCTGCTCGCGGCCATGGCCCTGCAAAAAGCGGATAACGGCCTGGCACTCGGTGCTTGGGGCGCCGTTCAGGCGACGGCCGCAGGCTTGTCGATCGCCCTCGGCGGTGCGTTCTGCAATCTCATCGGCGAGCTCGCCGTGCAAGGTCAGATGGGCCCAGCCCTCGCCTCGCCCGCTACCGGATATCTCTTCGTCTATCACTTTGAAATCGCCCTGCTGTTTGCCGCCTTGGTCGCCGTCGGACCCCTGGCACGCAGACGCGGCCAAAGAAATACGGACGAAGCAGGTGAACAGCGACTCGGGCTCGCAGAGCTGCCCGGTTGAATGAACAAGTTGAATTTTGACGAGGCAAGTCGAGCCGGTTGAGGCTTCAAGGAGGACGACATCATGGAGAGCAATGCATTTCTCGAGTACCTGGATACCGCGCAAATCGCGCTGTACGGATTTTGGGCCTTCTTCGCAGGCCTGATCTGGTATCTGCATCGCGAGGACAAGCGCGAGGGCTATCCGCTCGATACGCATCGAGTGGATCGTCACGGCAACCCCGAGACCGTCGAAGGTCTGCCGGGAGTGCCCTGCCCCAAGACTTTCAAACTCGCCGATGGCAGCAGCATCCAGGTTCCTGATCCGAGCCGCGCCGATCGTCGACCGATCGCGGCACGCCAGCTTGGCTGGGACGACCGCTATGGTGCGGATGTGGGCGCGCCGCTCGAACCGACGGGTAATCCGATGACTGATGGTGTCGGGCCCGCGGCCTACGCCGAGCGTGCGAATCAACCCGAGCGCATGATCGATGGCTCGGCCATGATCGTGCCGCTGCGCCTTGCGGCAGGCTGGTCGGTCGAGTCTCGCGATCCGGATCCGCGTGGCATGACGGTATGCGGACTCGATGGTGCCGCTGCCGGCACCGTGAGCGAGCTCTGGGTTGATCGCGCAGAGCCGCAGATTCGTTACCTCGAAGTCGATCTCGCCGATGGCCGCAAAGTCATGCTGCCGAGTGGTTTCGTGCGTTATGACGCCGGTAACCGCAAGGTGAAGGTCGCCTCGATCACGGGCGCGCAGTTCGCCGGTGTACCGGGCATCGCGAGCAATGAGCAAATCACCAAGCTCGAAGAAGATCGCATTTGCGCTTACTACGCGAGCGGTCATCTCTACGCGACACCCTCGCGTAGCGAATCGCTGATCTGACGCCATGACAGTGCGCGCCAGCTTCAGCGAACACGACAACGAACCGGTACGCGGGCTGCCCTCAGCCCTGCCGGCAGGCGAATACATTCTTTGGCAGGGAGCGCCGGACTGGCGCTCCCTCGCCTTGAACGCCTACCGCATCCGGCATCTTGCCGTGTATTTCGGGGTAATCGTCGCGGCACGCGGGGTCTATCTCGCTGCCAACGGCAGTACCGCGCTCGAAGCCCTGCGCGGCTGCATCGGCCCGGCGATTTTTTCTTTGATCTGTCTGGCTATCGTCACCGGCATTGCGATGCTTGCGGCGCGCTCGAGCTGGTACACGATCACCACGCGTCGCGTGGTGATCCGCCAGGGGATCGCGCTTGCGAGCACGATCAATCTGCCCTTCAAGGCGATCGAGTCGGCGCAAATCCTCACGCGCGGCGACGGCAGCGGCGATATCGCGCTCATGCTCGATCGCGAGCAGCGGGTTTCCTATCTTTGGATGTGGCCGCATGTGCGCCCGTGGCGCATCACGCGTCCGCAGCCTGCGCTGCGCAGTCTCGCCAATCCGCAACGCGCGGGCGAAATCCTCGGGCGTGCATATGCCGACTTCATGCCGGGGACTGCGCTCGAAACCAGCTTTGATGACACGGCGGACGCCAATTCGGCAGACCCGCGCACGGCCATAGGTGTCTCGGCGTGACCGCAGAGCACGCGCAAGACCTGCCAAAGCCTTTGCTGCTCTCGGCGGGCGCGCTCGTGCTTTTGGCGATCCTGCTGGTGATCGTGGGCGATGACCTGCCGCAAGCACCGCCGACGACACCGGACGCCATCGTCTCGAGTCACGAGTTGCGGTTGCGCAGTTTGGAGGACGGCGCGATCGTTCCCGTGCTCGTCGATGGTACCCGGCTACCGGCCATTCGAGCGGAACAGGCGGGCTTCGTCAGCGGCGTGATTCGCGGCCTCTCGCGTGGCCGCAAACTTTCGGGCAGCGATGCCGACGCGCCCTATCGTTTGTCGCGGATGCGCGATGGGCGCTTGCTGCTTACCGACACAGCGACCGGCACCGAGATCGATCTCGATGTATTCGGGCGCGACAATGCGCGTACGTTCGCGCAACTCTGGGAACAGGGCGAGGCCCGCGCCGCGGGAAAATCGTACCTGACGGATTCGGCGCCCTGAGCGTCGACACACCGGGGGCGCAGTGAACTGGGCGACACACGGTGCACCCCTGCTACTCACCTTGGCACTCTGGTGGGGATCGACTGCGGTGATTGCGCGACTGATCGGCCACACACCGCACACGTATCCACGACTTTTGCTGCTGGCCACGCTGCTCGGCTTTGTTGGCCTGTTGTTGCTGGTAGGTCTGCGCGATACCACGAGCGTAGCCGCCGCCGTCGGCGCACTCATCGGCGCGATCGCCGTCTGGGCCTGGATAGAGGTCACGTTTCTCACCGGTAAAGTGACGGGGCCCCTGCCCGGCCACAGCGCTGAAGATGAGGGACTGTTGCGGCGTGCAGGTCGCGCATTCACGGCAATTCTTTGGCATGAGATGCTGATCGCGCTCACGGTCGCGGTGGCCGCTGTCTTGCTGCTCGGTCGCGACAACGATCTTGCGCTGCTGGTCCTGCTGCTGCTCTGGCTGATGCGCAGCAGCGCCAAACTCAATCTTTTTCTCGGCGTGCGCAATCTCGGTGAAGGATTTTTGCCGCCGCACCTGCGGCATCTGCTCGATTTCATGCGCCATCGCGCCATGAATGCCCTCATGCCGATCTCTTTGCTCGCCGGCACGGCGATCGCCTGGCACTTCGGTGCGGCGTCGTTGAGTGCCGCCAATGCTTACGATGCCACGGCCTCGACCATCCTCTCGACGCTCGCAGCGCTTGCGGTTCTCGAACACCTGCTGATGGTGTTGCCGCTACCGGCCGAGTCGCTGTGGCGCTGGAGTCTTGCCAATCGCCGGGCTGCGCCATGAACGCGGTCGTTGCCCGCGCAGGAGTCCGATCATCATGAGATCACCCGTCCCCCACCGTCTGCTCGAGAGCATCGACGATCCGGCTACTCTGCGCGCCTTGCCGCGCAGCAGCCTCGAGCAACTCGCCGACGAGTTACGCGACTATCTGCTGGAATCGGTGTCGGCGAGCGGCGGTCATCTTGCTTCAGGGCTTGGCACGGTCGAACTCACGGTCGCCCTGCATTATTGCTTCGACACACCGCAAGATTCTTTGGTGTGGGATGTCGGCCACCAATGCTATCCGCACAAGGTGCTGACGGGTCGTCGCGAGGCTTTGCGCAATATCCGCAAACGACCGGGGATCTCCGGGTTCCTGAAACGCGACGAGAATCGTCACGACAGCTTCGGGGCCGGCCACTCGAGCACCTCGATCAGCGCTGCACTCGGCATGGCAGCGGCAGCGAAGCAGCAAGGTCGTCGCTCGCGCAGTGTCGCAATCATTGGTGATGGCGCGTTCACGGCCGGTCTCGCCTTCGAGGCGCTGGATCACGCTGGCGGGATCGCCGCTGATCTGCTTGTGGTGCTGAATGATAACGGGATGTCGATCTCCGAGAACGTCGGCGCTTTGTCGCAGCATCTGACTACCCAGGGCCGTGGCCCCGTGGAAGACGCGCAGGGATTCTTCCGGACATTGGGCTTCAGCTATCACGGACCCATCGACGGCCATGATGTCGATGCGCTGGTGACTGCGTTCAATGAATTGCGCGATGCACCGGGCCCGAAGCTGCTGCACGTAATCACCCGCAAGGGCAAAGGCTATGCCGCCGCCGAAGCCGAGCCGATCAAATATCACGGTGTCACACCGTTCGATCCTGAAGCCGGCATCGTCGGCGGCAAGGCGAGCGCGGTCACCTACACGCAGGTGTTTTGCGACGCGCTCGGCGAACTCGCGGCGGTCGATCCGCGGGTGGTGACCATTACACCCGCGATGCGTGAAGGTTCGGGCCTCGTCGCCTATGCCAAGCGCTTCCCCGACCGCTATCACGACGTCGGGATCGCCGAGCAACATGCAGTGACCTTTGCTGCAGGCCTTGCGACCCGGGGCCTGCGACCCGTCGTCGCGATCTATTCGACGTTCTTGCAGCGCGCCTACGATCAGCTGATCCACGATGTGTGCCTGCAACAACTGCCGGTGACGTTTGCCATCGATCGCGCCGGACTCGTGGGTCCGGATGGCGCGACGCACAATGGCAGTCTCGATCACAGCTTTTTGCGCTGCGTACCGGGGCTTGTCGTGATGACGCCCTCGAGTGGCGCCGAACTGCGCGCCATGCTGCGTACCGGTGTTGAATGTGGCGTGCCTTGCGCGGTGCGTTACCCACGCACCGCAGCCATCGGCGTCGCGGCGCCGGACCAGCCCCTGCCGCGTCCGCTGCCTATCGGACGCGGGGAACTCGTTCGGCGCGGCTCGGGGATCGCCCTGCTCGCCTTTGGCACCCTGCTTGAAACGGCGCATGACGTCGCCGAGATCATCGACGCCAGCGTCGCCAACATGCGATTCGTGAAGCCGCTCGATGAAAGCCTACTGATCGAACTGGCCGAGCAGCACGACATTCTGGTAACTATCGAGGAGAGCGCGATAGCGGGTGGCGCAGGCTCAGCCGTCTGCGAATTCTTTGCCGCGCAAGGCATCGAGATTCCGGTGCTGCGTCTCGGTCTACCGGATCGACCGATCGAGCACGGCACGCGTGATCAGTGCCTGCAAGAGGCCGGACTCGATGTCCCCGGAATCTTTGACGCGGTGGCCCGCTACTGCGCAGTCGTCGCGGCGCGCCGTAACCGCGGTGGCAAACCACTGCGCATGCGCGATAACGCCATGTTCAACGGGGTCTTGCGACTGCTGACACGCAGCCAGCTCAGCTGAAACAAGTCGGCACGGCCGCGAGCCACGACAGGCGATCAGGCCCGATCAGGCAATCTGTCGAAGTGCTTCGGGTAGCCTGAAACGAACGGTCTCGGCAAGGCCTGGCAGCTCGCGCACGGATCGCGCGCCATATTCGCGCAGCCGCTCGCACACCCTGCGCACCAAATATTCGGGTGTCGAGGCCCCTGCGGTGATGCCGACAATGCCAACGCCTTGCAACCAGAAGGGCTGCACGTCGCTCTCGTCCTGAACGAGCCACGCCGGTACACCTTGGTCGGCCGCCACTTCTTGTAATCGGTTCGAATTTGAACTGTTCTGTGCGCCCACCACGATCACGAGATCGACGCGACGCGCCAGCTGCTGCACGGCGCGTTGGCGATTGAGTGTGGCGTAGCAAATGTCGTCGAGCCCCGGTCCGACAATATCGGGATACCGCCGCTCGAGCGCGTCGATCAGCTCACGGGTGTCGTCCATCGAGAGCGTCGTCTGCGTGACATAGGCTACAGGGTCTTGCCTGCCCATGGGCAGAGCGGCGATTTCTTCGAGCGTGCCGACGACATAAACCGGACCTTTGACAGATCCGCGAGTGCCCTCGACTTCTTCGTGGCCTGCGTGACCCACAACGACGATCGTGAAACCGCGCTGCGAATAACGCTGCGCCTGCAGATGCACTTTGGTGACGAGCGGACAGGTGGCATCGATGACGTGCAGCTTGCGGCGCGCCGCGGCGTCGACGACTGCGGTCGCCACACCGTGTGCACTGAACACGGTGACCGAGCCTTCGGGGATATCTTCGATATCTTCGACAAAGATTGCGCCGCGCGATGCGAGATCACCCACCACATGCCCGTTGTGCACGATCTCATGAAAGATATACACGGGTGCGCCGTACATCGCGAGCGTGCGCTCGGCGATTTCGATGGCTCGCGCAACCCCGGCACAAAAGCCTCGGGGTTGCGCGAGCAGAACGTCCACGTTCGCGTTCAGGATCAGAGCCGACCGCGATCGACGTTCGTCGGCGTCAATGCAGCGATCGCGGTGTTACCCGATCGCGGCGTTGCCTTCGGTACATCTTTAGCGGGGACCTTGGCCACTGGCGCGCCGGCAGCGGGCGCAGCGGCGGCCGGTGCCGCAGGTGCAGCCGCTGCAGCATCACCCGCAGCCGCAGCGCCCTCGACGGGCATCGCGGACGGGTCGACCGGTGCCGACTTCACGCCCTGCAGCTCAGGGTAAGCCTTGGCCATGCTCTCGCCGAAGTACGGCTTGTACACACCCTGATGGCAGGTCTGACAATTGATCTTGGCGACGTCGCCTTGCGGTCCCTTGCGATTTGCCGGGAACACGTCGGTGAGCGGCACCAAATATTTGTTGTTGAGGCCGCGGGCCATGCGGATGCCGTGCCAAGCCACGGTGCGCTGTGGAGTGCTCTGTTGCCAGTCAGACCAGGCGCGCGTGTTGTGGCAGTAGGTGCAATTGACGCCGAGCGAGTTCGACATGTGCACCATCAGCGAGTAGGTCCACTCCGCCTGCTTGGTCGAATTGCGATTGCCGGTCGGCAACGCAGTCGGACCTTCGACGCGGATGTTGAGATCGCCCAACAGGAACGGCGAGTACGGATCGTAAGGCAAGCTCGAGTGACCGATGGTGGTCACACCCAGCCCCGTGATCGCCGAGTTTTGACCCGCACGCGTGCCGACGAAGGCGTTCTCACGACCCGAACCCGGATCGGCATACCACACGTAACTCGGCACCGGACCGCCACGATGGCAGGTGTGACAAGTCACGCCAGTATCTTTGACGTGCGACTTCCAGTTGGTGTTGATGTCGCGAGTCATCTTCAACATGCTGCGCGCGACCTGATACGTGTACTTGCTTTCGTCGGCGTAGTTCTCGCCGTTGTGGCAATACGTACAGTTCTTTTGATCGGCCGGTGCTACCCACTCGGTCATCGACAGCATCACGCGCGTGAACTCGCCGACCGACAGATCGGAGAGCACCTGCACATTTTGGTAGATATCCTTCGCCAGCGGACCACTCGGATCGGCGGGCGCTTCCATGGCACCCGGCTGATTCATGGCCTTCAGCATCTCTTGTCGGCGCGGGTTGATGTTTTGCTCCATGCCCGTGCCGCGATAACCGATTTGTTTGGTCTCTATCGGCGGTCGCTCGCCGCAGCCCGCAAGAATGCCGAGCGTGGCGATCGCCGCCATCAAACGCATATAGATTTTCATTGTGCGGCTCCTGATGTCAGTGCCGGATCAGGCATCGGTTCAAAGGTGGTCGGATAGGCCGGTGCAACACCGTGCTTGACCGCCCACAGATACCAGTTGTCGACGACCGTGCCGGTGAGCAGGATGCCGATACCGCCCGTAAGCGTGCACAGCACCGCAAACCACCAAGCCCAACGGTGGATCGACTCCATGGTCGCGTTGAAGCCCATCGTCCAGCGCCAGAACAGCGCCGCGCGCTCAGAGGCCGTGCCGCGATCGAGTACCTGCTCGACTTCACGCTCACCGCCGAAGCGGCTCACCGCCATGATCGTGCCGGCGTGCATGGCGAACAGCAGCACCGAGCCATACAAGAACACGATCGACAAAGCGTGGAACGGGTTGTAGAGCAGATTGCCGTAACGCAGCGAGAACGCCGCGGTCCAGTCGAGGTGCGCGAAGATGCCAAAAGGCACACCTTCGGACCAGCTGCCCATCAGCACCGGGCGGATGAAGCCGAGCACCAGGAACAAGAAGATCGCCGAGGCGAAAGCCCAGGCCGTGTGGGTGCCCATCTTGAGTTTGCGCGCGAGGTTGTACGTGCGTACCCACCACAGCAGCACCGACATGGTCAGGAAGAACCCGGCCATCAGATGCCAGCCACCATCTTTGAGCGGCGGGATGCGCAAACCGTACTGCGGAGCAGGCGGCTCTAGCGCGAGCCAGAACAGCTGCCGGATGAACTGCAGGGGATTCCAGTTCACCGAAGCGAGCATATTGAGGCCCACGATCTCGAAGGCGATGATGAAACACAGGATCGACGCGAAGCCCGTGCTGCCGAGATAGAACGGTCCTATCTGCGCATCACCGATCTTGCCGAGCCAGTAGTTTGCACTCGCTTTGACGCCGCGCACCCAGACGCCACGCGGATTGTGAGGAACGCCGGGATAGTGCGGTGCAGTGACCTGCACGCGCGTAAAGAGGTTTTGATATTCAGCCATGTGTGCTTACCTCAATTCCAGATGGGCAGGTTGAGCCACCACGCCCACCAGTCTGTCCAGCTACGAGTCCAGAACGGACCGCTCACCACGATGCAGATCGCACTCCATACGCCCGCATTGATCGCGAGCAGAAGTCCGAAGCGGTGAATGCCGAGCGTGCCGATCGAGTAGCCGATGTTGTCGCGGAAGAACGTGTTTTCGTGTTCCGCTCCCTTAACCACTTCACCCTTCGCCGGATTCAGCGCCGACAGCACGAGTGAACCGTGCAGAGCGAGTGCAAGCACGGTGGTGAAGAAGAACGTCACCGCCACCATGTGCGCCGGGTTGTAGTGAAAGTGCAGGTACTGGTACGCCACATTCGACACCCAGTCGAGATGACTGAAGATGCCGTACGGGAACGCATGACCCCAGGCGCCGAGCAGCAACGGCCTGATCACCTGCAGCGTCACGTAGGCGAGGATCGCGCTGCCGAAAGCGACCGGCACATGAAATCCCATGCCGAGCTTGCGACAGATCTCCACCTCGCGCAGCGCCCAAGAGACGAACGCGCCGACCGCGGAGATCGTCACCAGCTGCCAGATGCCGCCCTCTTCGAGCGGTGCTAATCCGAGCCCGTAGCTCAGATCAGGTGGCGCGATGCTGATCTGCCAGAGGTTCCAGGTTGGCCCCAGGGCCGCCCCGTACACCAGCAGTGCAGTGCCCAACAGCGAAAAGAACGCTGCGGTCACGCCAAAGAATCCAACGTAAAAAGCGCCTATCCAGAAGTCGAACAGGTCGCCGCCAACCAGGGTTCCGCCCCTGATTCGGTACTTTCTTTCGAAGTTGAGCATTGCCATGACTGTTCCCCGTCAAGCTCTGCGGGAGTTCCCGCCCTTCATTTATCTTTGATCCCGATGCGTCGGGCGACGGACTGCGAGCACGAGACCCGTAGTCCGCCGCCGTTCGCGATTCAAAGGTCAGTTCGGCAGCGGAGCGTTGTGCTGCACGTTGCTGGCAGAAGCCGGAGCCTCAGCCATGCAGCTGCCGCTACCCTTGCCGTCGAGCCAGCACGAATACTTGGTGCTCAGTTGCACGAAGTGATTCGTGGCGACGATCGAAACGACAATGATGCCGCCGACGATGATCACCTTGCGGGGATCCATAACCATCCATATACGCCACATAATATTTCTCCTGAATTATTTGATGAGTGATCAGAACCAGGGAACCCAGTTCCAGATCAGGTAGTGAGCGAGCGCGGAAACCGCGAACCACAACCAAGCGCTCATCCAGAAGAACCGGTTGATGGCGCGTGCCTCATCCGGTGTGGCTCCTGAAATGCTTTTTCCGTCAGCCATTTCCAATTACCTCCTAAACAACGTTGCTTTTCCGCGCACTCCCGCGCGGCAGGGATTGTCGGCTGCGACCCGGGTCACAACCTGCGGTCGCCACCGAAATGGCCACCGCCCGACAATGCGTTCCCCCTCACGACACTCGGTCGTTTGCATGAAATTCCCTCTCATGCGGCACGTCCTCCGGCGAGCTCCGCCCGCGCACATGCGACGCGGGCCACCGTGATGCGCTCTTCACCGGCGAGACGGGCGTCGCGCTCGGCGCGATCACGCAATCTCTTGGCGGCGGAAATACGCACCAAATAAGGTTCATTGGCGACGATCTCGTCGAGCAGCGAGAGCGCCTCGGCATCCCAAGGGCTCGCCTCGCGCAGCAGGCGCGCAGGTGTGGCATCGACTTTATCCATCTCGGTGCCGAGCGGCAAAATGTTGAACAGCGCATCGAACAGCGCGTTGCAGACTTCCTGCACGAGATAGGTGGCACCGGCGTAGCCCATGAAAGGCGTGCCTGTATGGCGCCGGATGACGGCTCCCGGAAAAGAGGCCGGGATGTACATCGCACGAGGTCCGAGCTCGGCCAGGTACATGCGCTCGTTGTAGCTGCCGAATAGCACGAGGGGGGTTTTCTCGCGTATCGCTTGACGAACAGCCGCGTTGTCGGGCTTGACACCGGGCTGCCGCGCAAACGAGAACGTGCACGGCAGACCGAGCTCGGATTCGAGGAAGTGGCGCACACCACGCGCGTAGGTTTCGCCAGCCACAATGGCGAAACTCGCAGTGCCGAAGAAATCCTGCGTGACAGAGCGCCACAGGTCCCAGAGCGGCTTGATGGTGGTGTGCTTTTCGCGCTCGATGAAGGGCTCGGGATCGAGTCCGAGCAGTTCACCGAGCGTACGTAAAAATTTGGTAGTGCTGTGCAGGCCAATCGGTGCCTGCAGATACGGGCGCTCGAGGCCCTCGCAGAGCATGCGGCCGAACTCGCGATACATGCAGACGTTGACGTCGGCGTCGGCGAGTTTGGGAATGTCGGCAAGATGGCTGCCAAGCGGAAAGATCATGTTGATCTCGGCACCGATCCCCTCGACGAGACGCCGAATCTCGGCGAGGTCGGAGGGCATGTTGAAGGTGCCGTAGCTCGGGCCGATGATATTGACGCGTGGCTTCTCGCCTTCTTTGCGCGTGCGCGCCGGCACTTTCTTTGGACCAAACTCGGTCCACAACCACCACAGCGCACGATTTGCGCACTGCCACTGATCTTCGTCGATGGTGCGCGGCAAAAAGCGTTTGATACTGGTGCCTTCAGGGGTGACGCCACCACCGATCATCTCGGCGATCGAGCCTGTGACCACGACCGCCGGCAGATGCGGATCGAGCACTTTGTGGGCGCGTTTCATCGCCCCTTCGGTGCCGTGCTGACCCAACTCTTCTTCGGCAAGTCCCGTGACCACCACCGGCAGTTCATGCGGTGGCAGGGCGTCGGTGTAATGCAGCACCGAAGTCACCGGCAGATTTTCGCAACCGACCGGACCGTCGATGATCACCTGCAGGCCTTTGATGGCGGTGAACACGTACACCGAACCCCAGTAGCCGCCGGCGCGATCATGATCGAGCACGAGCATCAGCCCATCTCCTCGGCCTTGCGGGCCTTGGCCTGTTTCTCGAGCTTGCGACGCCACGCGTCACGAAACTCGGGATGCGCCCGTGGCGTATCGGTCCAGATGCCTGCGGCGTCTCCCGAGCCGGTCTCGCCAAAGAAATTCTTCATTTCGTCAAAGCGCGACTTGCCGGCGATCGCGGTATTGATGAGCTGCGCAAGCGCGCCCGCCCCCGCCGGTCCCATCAAAGGCCGCGAGGAAATGAGATTGGTGAAGTACAGCGCAGGCGTCGAAGCTTCCTTCGCCTTTTGCACGACCGGGGTCGTGCCAATCGCGAGGTCGGGCTTGAACTCGGCGAAGGCCGCGAGATCCTGTTCGAGCGAGGCACGAAACTGCACATGCACGCCGCGCGCTTCGAGCCACTCGCGATCCGCATCGGAAAAACGCGTGCGCGGGCAAGCCGTACCCACGTAGCGCAGGTCCGCACCACTCTCGATGAGCAGGCGACCGACCAAGAGCTCCGAGCCTTCGTAGCCCGAGAGCGTGATGCGACCTTTGATCGGCGCTGCCGTGAGCGCACCGCGGATCGCCGGCAAGATGCGATTTTTGGCTGCCTCGATCCGCTCACGCGGAACATTGCAGGCTTCGCCAATGCTCTCAAGCCAAGCCGCCGTGCCATCGTGGCCGACGGGCGCAGAACCGACAATGCGTCGTCCAGCCGATTCGAACTCGCGATAGACGCTGGTGTAGAACGGATGGATGGCGGCGACCGCCGCGCAATCGAGCGCCGCGTAGAGTTCGCGCCACTCGCGCGTTGGCACCAACTGCCCCGCCGCGAGACCCATCGGCTCGAGCATCATGCCGATACCCACGGGGTCCGCCGGGAACACTTCGCCGACGAGACTGATGGCCGGCTTGCCGGAGCGCGCCGTACGCGGCGCCTGCACCGGCCCCGCTTCCGCCTCGGTGCGTGCGTAGCGCAGCATGGCACCCGCAAGCACATCTTTGGCCTCGGCATGGGTCGGAATACCGAAGCCCGGCACATCGATGCCGATGATGCGCACGCCGTTGATTTCTTTGGGCAACAGCTGCAAAGGCACGCCCGAGGCCGTCGGCACACAAAGATTGGTGATGACGATAGCGTCGTAGTTCGCGGGATCAGCGATGCTGTACACCGCATCGCGGATATCTTCGAAGAGCTTGCCGGTCACCAGCGTCTCGGAATTGAAGGGCACGTAGCCCACCGTTCGCCGTGCGCCATAAAAGTGCGATGTGAACGTAAGTCCGTACACGCAACACGCGGAGCCCGAGAGAATCGTCGCGGTACGCCGCATGCGCAGACCGACACGCAGGCTGCCGAAGGCCGGACACATGCTCTGCGGCTGATCGTGCGGTCCTGCCGGGTAATCACGCGCATAGCGCTCTAGCGTCTCGCTCTTGCCCGCCGCTTTTGCTGCGGCGCGCATGGTGTCCTGCCCCCCGTGACAGGCCGTACCGGTAGCCGGTGGCGAGTCGTAAACGACTTCCGCGCTGGCTTCGTGTTCGGTGTTGAGGGCGTTCATGTCATCAAACCGCGTCGTAAATGACCTCAAGCGAAGGCTTGTGCAGCTGCGAAGTGCCGCACATGTCCTCGAAAGTCGCCGGTTGAAGTTTGTAGTCGCGACCGACCGCCTCGCCCTTGAAGAGTCCGAGCAGCTGATCCTGCGTGAGCGGTTTCGGACGCTGCGGCGGCGCTTCAGCGACGTTGCGACCAAGTTCATCGAAGAGTCCCGCCCACTCGGAGCCTGGACGACCAATGATTTCGTAGTTGGCGCTCTTGCGGCGGATGTCCTCGTGGGCCGGAATCGCCGCGAGCACCGGAATTCCGGCGGCATTTGCAAAGGCTTGCGCTTCACCGGTGCCGTCATCTTTGTTGATGACGAGACCCGCAACACCGACGTTGCCACCGAGCTTGCGGAAATATTCAACGGCCGAACAGACGTTGTTGGCGACGTACAGCGACTGCAGATCGTTGCTGCCGACAACGATCACTTTTTGGCACATATCGCGGGCGATCGGCAGACCGAAGCCGCCGCAGACCACATCGCCAAGGAAATCCAGCAGTACGTAATCGAAACCCCAGTCGTGGAAACCGAGTTTCTCCAGGGTCTCGAAACCGTGAATGATGCCGCGACCGCCGCAGCCGCGACCGACCTCGGGCCCGCCGAGCTCCATCGCGAATACACCATCGCGCTTGAAACACACATCACCGATCTCGACCTGTTCACCGGCGAGTTTTTTGCGCGATGAAGTCTCGATGATGGTCGGACAGGCGCGACCACCGAAGAGCAGCGAGGTCGTGTCGCTCTTTGGATCGCAGCCGATCAGCAGTACCTTCTTGCCTTGCTGCGCCATCATGTAGCTCAGATTGGCCAGCGTGAAACTTTTGCCGATGCCGCCCTTGCCGTAGATCGCGATGATCTGCGTTTGCTTGGTCACTGGCGCCGCTTGGGGCACGACGGGCTCGAGCGCGGCTTCGGCGCGCAAGCTGCGCTTCAGTTTTTCCACGGGGATCGAAACGGTATCGCCTGGGGGAGTCATGCAGCGTGCCTCCAATCGAGAATCATCTTGAGGCACTCGGCATCGCCGAAAGCCTGACGGTAGGCCTGATCGGCCGCGGTGGCTTCCTGCCGGTGAGTGATCAGGCCGTCGAGCGACAGTCGCCCCTTGGCCAGCAGATCGAGGACTGCCGTGAGATCACTATCCTTCCACTCGGCAGCCACGCGAATGCGCGCTTCGCGCATGAACGCGAGCGTGAAATTGAAGCTCATTGCCTCGGTGTAGAAACCGGCGAGAACGACTTCGCCGCCCGGCGCGAGGCGCCCGATCAAAGAATCGAGAATTTTGGCGTCGCCGCTGACGTCGTACACCGAGCCATAGTTGCGCCGGGTGTCATCGTCGGCAGCACACACCGGATAGCCGCAAGCGCCGTCGCTGCGCAAGGCGTTGCGCTCCCAGACAGTGGGCGGCGGCGCGCCGAGCGCGATCGAAATACGGGCGAGCAAGCGTCCAAGCACGCCATGACCCACGATGAGCTCAGGTGGCCGCGCATGGGGCGCGGCGAGTGCGTGATGGGCGGTGGCGGTAAGCGCCAAGAGCACCGCATTTTCGCCCAAAGATTCGGCGACCGGTGTCACGCGTGCGGCGGGGACTACAAGCTGCGAGGCGGCGCCACCAAAGAGACCGCGGACCTCGCCAAAACAGCGCGCACCGGGCACGAACACCCGCTCGCCCACTTGGCGCTGCGGAACATTGCGACCCACGGCGATCACGCGACCCACGGATTCGTAGCCTGGAACGAGCGGATAGCCCATTCCGGGGAATGGCGGCATTTTCCCTGACCAAAGCAGACGCTCGGTGCCCGTGCTGATGCCGCTCCACTCGGTAGCGACGACGATGTCGTCGTCCGCAGGGGATTGCAGGGCGAGACGGTCTAGCGCCAAGCGCTCCGGCCCCTCAATCACCACCGCGAGAGTGTTCAGTCCCTGATTCATGCAGGCTCCTCGGCCTGACTTCCCAACTGTCAGTCTACGCTTACGCTTATATGTGTCAACTTAAAACGACACTTTTTCGATCGGTCAGCGGCCGCCCTGACCCGCCCGCTCCGCGACGAGCACGCTCGTCTTCAACGGAATTCGCGTCGGACAGCGCTGGACGCGGCAAAAACCGGCGTTTTCGAGCATGTGGGTGAGTTCGCGAGCACTGCGCGGCCGGCCGCTCCCCATCGCCCAAAGGTAGAGCCCGAAATAGGCATCCCCCATCCGTTCGGCCCCACGGGTCTCTGCCAAGGGCTCGGCGACCATGATTCGCCCCCCGGAAGGCAAGGCAGCCGCCGCAGCCCGCAGCAGACGCTCGACGAGCGGGTCGTCATGGTCGTGCAGCACGCGTACAAAACTGACGAGGTCGGCGCCCGTTGGCAGGGCATCTTGCGAGAAGTCGCCGCCAAAGATTTGCACCCGATCGGCGAGACCTGCGGTCGCAAAACGTTCGCGGGCAACCGCCGTCACGCCAGGCAGATCGAACAACATCAACTGCGTATTTTTTGACCGTAGCGCAAGTGCACGCAGGAAAGTGCCATCACCACCGCCGACATCGAGCACCACGCGGTGGCCGGTGACATCGTAGGCATCGAGGATTTCTTCGGCGACCAACCCCTGCGATGCGGACATAAGACGCGTGTAGTCCTGGGTTTTTTCTGCAGCGACATCGCGTGGCGTCGAGGCGCTCGCATAGGGCCAATATTTGGCGAGTGCGGTCTCACCCCGTGGCGCCCGCAACATCGCGAGCGGGTCGGCAAGATCAGCATAGAGCACGGCATGGTGCTCGATCATGGCGAGTACGCCCGGGTTGCCCAGCAAAGCCGCACCGCGTCGACCGAGTGCCCAGTCTGTAAGGTCATCTTCGAGGTTGACTGCCTCGAGCAGCTCGAGCGCCGCCGCCGCACGCAGCAGGGTTTGCGCCGCAGGCGTGCTCATGGCCATGGTTTCGATCAGGGTCGATTCGGGTACACGACCCGCTCGCACCCGCTCCAGCAAGCCCAAGCGCACGCAGCTCAAAGTAATCTGCGAATAAGTGAAGCCGGCTACGATGTCGAAGAGTTCGCGCGCCTCGCGCCGCGCCCGCGGTCGTGAGAGCCAAAAAGCGGCGGCCGCGCGCTGAAAGCGCGGACTCATCAACAAGCGATTGCGCCACTCGCGCAAGGGGTCGCGCCACACGGCGAGGGTTTCGCTCAGGCAGCGCGCTGCAGCAGCGAGGCGGGCAACAGGCGTTGCGCCTCGAGATCCACGAGCTCGCGCAGAAACTCCGCACCCGGGCAGTCCGGGATCGAGCCTGCAGCTTCAGTGATCAGCCGTTCGAAGCGCTGCACTGCACCCTGCACACCGAGCTCTGTCAGCGCCGTCGATCTGCCAAGATCGGCGTCGCGCCCGGCCGGCTTGCCGAGCTCTTCGTCCGTCCCCAAGGCATCACGAACATCGTCTGCAATCTGGTAAGCCTCACCGAGTCGCTCGCCCAAAATTCTCCAAGGTGCGGGGTCAGCACCGGCGGAAAGCGCGCCACCTACGGTCGCTGCGATGAACAGCGCACCGGTTTTTTGACGGCGATATTCTTCGAGCGGTGTCGACTCTTCGCATTCCCAAGCTTGGCCAGCCACCAGGCCTCCGGGCGCGCCCACCGCGCGGGCGAGCGCCAGCACCAGCGGTGGTAATCGATCTGGCGCGTTCGCAAACGCGCGCGCCACATTCTGAAACGCCAGCACAATCAGCGCATCGCCGACCAAGAGCGCAATTCGCTCATCGAAGGCGCGGTGCACGGACGGACGATTGCGACGCACTTCGGCATCATCGAAACACGGCAGATCGTCGTGCACCAGCGACGCGCAGTGCAGCAACTCGATCGAGGCCGCAGTCGCAATCGCGAGCGGCGACTGCGGTTCGCCACAGCCTGCGGCAATCGCGAGACACAATCGGGGGCGTACGCGTGCACCGCCCGGAAACACGGCGTAGCGAATCGCCGCGGCAAGGCGCGGCGGACAGCCGAGCGCATCGCAAGAGGCGACGGCGGTTTCGAGTGCTGCTTCGATTCCCGATGCAGTTTCCATGGTGCGCCTCCGCGGCTACGGCAACAGGCAACGAGGTGACTGGAAAACGTCAACTTCGGTTGTCACACTAGACTGTCATGCAATATAGACACCCCTCCGTGGTGAGTCAAACCGGCCCGGATTTCTCGGCGCCGGTGCCGCGCGACGGCTATGCGTGGTGGTACGTCGATGCGCTCAGCGACTGCGGTCGCCATGGCCTCACCATGATCGCCATGCTGGGCTGCGTGTTTTCGCCTTGGTATGCCGCAGCGAGACGTCGCGGCGAGGGCAATCCGCTCGCCCACCCAGCGCTTAACCTCGCCCTCTATGGCGAGGGTGGTCGGCGTTGGGCGTTGACCGAACGCGGCGCGGGCGATGTAGAGCGCAGCAACCCGCGGCTGGCGATTGGCCCCAGCGCTTTGCGCTGGGACGGGACGCGTCTGGTTATCGAGGTCAATGAAATCACCTCACCTTGGCCGAGCCGCCTCTGCGGGCGGGTGACAGTGCACCCCTCGATGCTGCTGTCGCAGGCCTACGCGATCGATGCTCTGGGTCGTCATCTTTGGACCCCGATCTCGCCGCACTGTCGCGTCGAGGTCGAGTTCACGCAGCCTGCGCTGCGCTGGCAGGGTACGGCCTACCTCGATGCCAACGAGGGCTCGGCACCACTCGAAGCGGATTTCGATTCCTGGAACTGGTCGCGCGCCTCGGCGACCGATTGCAGTCGTATTTTTTACGATACTTGCTGGCGCGCGGATGTCGCCACGAAATCTTCTCGCGGACGCTCGATTTCTTTGGCGATCGATGCCAAGGGGCGCATCGAAGAATTACCAGCCCCCCCGCGCCAAGCGCTTCCAGCGACCCGCTGGGGCATTGCTCGTGAAACCCGCTGCGATGCCGGTGCCCGCGCCGAAGTGCTCGAGACGCTGGAAAGCGGCCCGTTCTACGCACGCTCGCTGGTCCGCACACGGGCTGAAGGCCGCGACTGGACCGCCTTTCACGAAAGTGTTTCGCTGCGCCGCTTTGCGGCGCGATGGGTGCAGGCACTGCTGCCGGTGCGCTTGCCGCGCCGACCGTTACGTTGAGGCTCGCCCCCTCAGGCGCGCTCCAATCGTTCAAAGACACCGAGTACACGCGAGAGCTCACGCGTGAACAAGGTCTCGCCCGCGAGCGGGTCGCCACTGACACCGCGCGCGCGATCGTGGCGGGTAATGGCCTCGAGCAAATACTGCGCCTCGGGCAATACGGGATGCGCGGTACTGCCGGTGCGCCGCGTGGCTGCGATCAAAGCCTCGGCCAACAAAAAAAGCTTCCGCCGTCCGGACACCACCGCGCGACCCGACACCGAATCGCCGCCCCGACGACTGACTTCATCGCCGATGGCGGCGTACATGAGCCGCGCAGCATGAATCGCCGGCCGGCACTCGACCGGAAGTTCGTCGACACCCGCCGCTGCACGCTGATACAGCATGCGCGCCTCTGCCAACAGACGATCGATCACGCTGCCGAGACGCGGTTCGAAATGCGGTTCGCGTAACCACGCATCAGGGTCGAGGCCGGCTTCGCGCAGCCAATCGCGCGGCAGATACAGCCGACCCATGCGCGCATCCTCACCGACATCCCGCGCAATGTTCGAGAGCTGCATGGCCACACCGAGGTCAGCGGCACGCGCCAACGCATCGGTCGAACGGACACCCATGAGTAGCGACATCATCACGCCCACTGTTCCTGCAACCCGTACGCCATAGGCGCGGACGCTGGAGAGGTCGTGGTAATCGCGGGCCGTGGCATCCCAGGCAAAACCCTCGAGCAAAGCCGCAGGGAGGGTTTGCGGAATCTCGAACTGGGCGACGACGGCTGCCAGCGCACGATCGGCCGGGTTGTCGAGCGGATCGCCGCGATAGGCGCGATCGAGCCGGCGCTGCAATTCTTCGAGCGCCCGCTGCGGCTCACTCGAGCGATCGATGGCGTCATCGGCCTCGCGACAGAACGCGTACAAGGCGAGTGCCGAGCCGCGGATCCGTCGCGGCAGCAGCAGCGAGGCCGCATGAAAAGTTTTTGAGCCCACGCGGATCGAGGCACGACAAGCGGCAAGATCGGCAGGCGCCGCGACCAGGTCACGGCCGGTCACACGCACCAGCGAAATTTCGGAGGTGTCCGTTGTCGGCAGGCTTGTAACGCTGTGGCTGCTGGCCATTGTCGGGAGACCCTGTTCTTTTTTTACTCTACGACTTCAGCGCACGGGCCTGCAACTCGGGAGTGCTCATCCGCGCTCCAGGCAAAGTCCAGCATGGCCACCTCGCCAAAAGTCATGCGCTTGCGCGACGCGAGCGCAATGATGTTCCACGCAGTGTAGGGCATACCGACGAAAGGCCAGGGATCGGCGGCATCCCAAGTGACTTCGCGAGCATTCAAAAGACAGTGCAAATTAGGGCGGAATTGCCGCGTGAACATGGACTTTTGAGTCTCGGTCAAACAGGGATAAAACTGCTGTGCAAAACGACCCGCGCGCAGTGCGGGCGGGGCAGCCCCTTGCGGGTCGAGCAGCGCAGCGGCGAGACCCTGCGGCTCGACGAAATGGATGCCGCTCGTGGCGCGCGGATTGCACTCGATGCCGTGCACCTGCCCTTCGGCATCGATCATGAGATCAAAGGAAACAAAGCCATCAAATTGGGTATGTGCCACAAAACGACGGATCCATTGATCAACGGCCGGCGGTACATCAATCCTTTCAAAACATACCGCGACCGTCCCCTGCATCACGGCACCGCGATACAGCACGGTGAGTCTGACCTCGCCCGCCCGCGCAATGCTGAAACTGCTGACGAGCTCGCCCCGCAGCAAACGCTGCACGATGGAGCGTTCGGCCACGGCCGGCACCGGATCGCCCGCATTGAAAAACCGTACGCCGCGCCCGGAGCAGGACGAAGTGGGCTTCAATACATAGTCGAACTTCGCCGCGAGCTCGCGAGCGCCCTCGTGTTCGCTGGGATAGCTCTGCGGCGCGCTCACCCCCGCCGCGGTACAGGTTGCGACGAAACGCCCTTTGTCATGCACCGCGAGGATCTCGGTCTGCGACATCGAGAGCAGTCGACATGACGCGGGCAGCGCCCCGTGCAGGGCGGACACATGCACGATTTCCTCGGATATGGGCACGAGCAAATCGACTTGATGGGCGACCACCAGTGCTCGCAGATCATCGAGATATCTTTGACGGTCGATCGCGGGCGCCGTGACCACGAAGCTCTGCGCGACTGCCTTCGACACTGCGCTCAGATGCCGCTCGAAAGGCTCGGCGACCAGCACGCGTGCTCCGGCCGCGTGCAAGGCACGCGCCACTTCCAGCGCCTTGGGCAGACGCCCCAGCGTCAACAAGACGGTCGTCACGCCAACACCGTCATCACGCGAATACCCGGGTCATGTCACACCACCCGCGGCGGGGCGACTCGAGTGCCGACGCTGGACGCTTGCCATCAACTGCTGCTGCGGACGAATGGTCAGCCGCGCCACAGGCCGCACCTTGCCCGCGTCTTTGACCGCCAGATCGTAGCGACGAATAAGGCGCGCGAGAATCAAGGTGGCCTCGAGGGTGGCAAACCCGGCACCGATGCAGGTGCGCGGCCCGAGACCAAACGGCAGATAGGTACCAGCCACCAGCTCATGCTCGCGTTCAGGCGAAAAGCGATCGGGATCAAAGGCGTGCGGATTGCGCCAATAGTCGCGATGTCGATGAATGGTCCACGGCGCGATCATGATCATCGCGCCCTTTTTGACGCTGTATTTGCCGATCTTTGCTGCCTCGGCAGCCACGCGCGGAATGAACGGGATCGGCGGGTAAAGACGCATGCTCTCGCGAAACACGTTGCGCACCAGCGTCATGCGCCGCACTTGCTCGAGCTCCAACGGTCCGTCACCGGCAATCGAGTGCACCTCGGCGCGCACCCGCTCGACGAGTTCCGGCTGCATCGACAGTATGAAAAACGCCCAAGTCAGCGCGCTCGCCGTCGTCTCGTGACCTGCGAGGAACATGACACCAAGCTGATCGAGCAGTTCCTTGCGATCGAAACCGGCCCCCGACTCCAGATCGCGCGCTTCGATGATTTCAGCGGCGATATCGTCCCAACCCGCGGCGCCTGCGGGCAGATGCGTATCAATCAGATCACCGAGGTGATGGCGAATGCGCTCACAGGCCGCGAGCACATCTGCATGCTGCGGAATCTGCGTGAAGGGCGGATCGAAGATCAGACGCCGCAGCTCCACTTGCGCACAGGTGCGCTCGAAGACCGTGAAAGCCCCGAACACATCGATCGCAGTCTGCGACTTGAGCGAAGTCGAAAACACGGTGCGACAGATGATGTCCGCTGTCAGGTGACTCATCGCCAGATCGAGCGAAAAGTGACCGCCACTCGCCGCGAGCTCATCGAGTCGAGTCTCATAGTCGTCGACGGCCGCGGTCATCGAGGCGAAGGCCTTGTTGAGCCGCATGTGCGAGAACGAGGGCTCGATCATGCGCCGCTGGCGTCGCCACACCGTACCACTCGACACAAAGATCGAGTTGCCGACCAAGGGCTCGAGGGCGCCCACCATGAGATCGCTCTTCGGAAACACATCGAGTGGGTCAGTCAGCACGTCGCGCAATAAATGCGGTGCATTGACGATCAGGATCGAGCGACGCGAATAGCCAAGCCAGCCCGCTTCAACCCGATAAGCCTTGCGTGGCAAAAGACTGAGCAAATCGCCATCGCCCTGTGCAGCGACGCGCAGCAGCGAGGCAATCGCTGCGAGCGAAGTCGGTCTCGGCGGTTCGTACATGCGGACACCCTAGCGCCACTCACCTCGCTTTGACAATTGCGTGATGCTTTGACAACTGCAAGTCGGCGAGCGCAGCATCTTTGGCATGCTCGCGCAAAACGTACAAACGGTCGTGCTTGCCTTCGACGCCTTCGTGATCCTGCATATCCTGGCCGGCAGCTTGGGCCTGGTGTCGTTCTGGATACCGATCATCGCCCGCAAGGGCAGCATGCCGCACCGCCAATGGGGGCGAGTGTTCACCACCTCCATGCTGGTCACGGGTTTCGCAGCCATCGGCATCAGCACCTGCACGCTCATCGATCCGCTTGCCACCCATCCGCACCTGCCGAATGCAGAGTGGGTCGAGGGAATCTTTGGCTGGATGATGCAGGGGCTCGCGGTGCTCACTCTGAACCTGGCCTGGTACGGTCACAGCTGTCTCGTCAATCGACAGGATCATCGTCGCAACCTCGAGTGGCGAAATGTCGCCCTGCAAGGACTGCTGCTCGCGACCTCGATCAACTGCGCTTGGCAATCATTGCGAATTGCTGAACCACTCATGCTCGGCATGCCGGGCATCGGCCTTGCAACGGTTGCCACCAATCTTTGGTTCATGCTCAAAAAAGAGCCCGGACAACTCGACTGGCTGAAAGAGCACATCAAGGCCTTGGTCGGCGCCGGCATCTCGGTCTACACCGCATTCTTTGCTTTTGGTGCCGTCCGAACGATTCCGACGCTGGCGCTGCACCCCGGCCTCTGGTCGATTCCGCTGATCGTCGGACTGGTGCTGATCATTTACCACCGGTTGCAGGTCGATCGTGGCCGCGCATACGGTGGGCTCAAGCGCGGCGCACCGGGGGGCTGATCCATGCCACATATCGCCGTCGTCGGTGCCGGCATGGGCGGCTTGAGCGCGGCGGCAGATCTCGCGCGTCGCGGCTACCGAGTCAACGTGTTCGAAAAAGAAACCTCGCCAGGCGGCAAGCTGCGGCAGGTCAAGGTGGGCGATGCGGCCATCAACGCCGGACCGACCGTCTTCACCATGCATTGGGTTTTCGAGGGGCTCTTTCGCGATGCAGGCGCTCGGCTGGAGGATCATCTCACCCTCGATCGCGCCGAGGTGCTCGCACGCCACGCCTGGCCCGATGGCGGGCGGCTCGATTTATTCGCTGACCGCTTGCGCTCGCAGTACGCAATCAAAGAATTCGCAGGTCACCGAGAGGCGGCGGGCTTTCGCGATTTTTGTCGCCGCAGCGCCAGTGTGCACGCTGCGCTGCGCGACAGTTTCATGACCCGATCACTGCCCTCGCAAACCGAACTCATCGCGACACTGGCTCGCCGCGGCTTGGCCGCCGATGGCCTGCGCGCCATGCTCGGAACACCCCCTTGGCGAAGTTTATGGCGGGCACTCGCCGGGCACTTCCACGATCCGCGGCTGCAGCAACTTTTCGGCAGATACTCGACCTATGTGGGCTCATCACCCCTCGCGGCCCCTGCCACCTTGATGCTGATTGCGCATGTGGAACAGGAAGGCGTGTGGCTCGTTCGCGGCGGCATGCGTAAAGTGGCCGAGGCTCTGCAGCAACTCGGCGAGAGTTGCGGCGCTCGTTATCACTTCGGCTCGGACGTGAGCCAGCTTGTGCTGCGCAATGGGCGATGCTGCGGTCTGCAGCTCTCTGATGGTGAAATCATCGAGGCAGACGCCGTCATCTTCAATGGCGATGCCAATGCGCTGGCTGCCGGCTTGCTTGGTCGCGATGCCGTCAGCGCAGGCATGCCGATGGCCCGCTCGGCGCGTGCGCTCTCCGCCGTGACGTGGTGCATCAACGCGCCGACCCACAGCTTCGAGCTCGAGCACCACAATGTTTTCTTTGGCGAGCAATATGCCGAAGAGTTCAATGATATTTTTGAACGGCGACGGATCAAGCCGCAGCCGACCGTGTATCTCTGCGCACAGGACCGAGGTGCAGCAACGATTGGCGCGGCCAGGGGCAATGCCGCCAACGGCGAGCGCATGCTGCTGCTTGTCAATGCGCCGGCCGATGGCGATGTGGGCGGTATTGATGACGACAGACTCGTCACCCTGGAGCACGAGGTCACAGAGCTTCTTGCGCAGTGCGGATTGCAGATCGAGCGCCGCGCTGGCGACTGCATCGTCACGCGACCGCAGGATTTCGAGCGGCTTTTTCCGGGAACCGGAGGCTCACTGTACGGACGGGCCAATCATGGTGCGTTCGCAAGCTTCGCGCGACCCGGCGCGGCGACGGCAATCCCGGGACTTTATCTCGCCGGGGGCTCTGCACACCCCGGCCCCGGCATCCCGATGGCGACGCTCTCGGGTCGCATTGCCGCGGCAAAAATTGTCGAAGATGTCGCCTGAGTCAGCCAGGCGGCGGGACAATCTTGTCGAGAATATTGGCCGATGAAACAACGCCGGGCAGACCGGCTCCGGGATGCGTTCCGGCACCGACGAGGTAGAGACCGCGCACTTCTTCACTGACATTGTGCGGTCGAAACCATGCGCTCTGAAACAACTGCGGTTCCATCGCGAACGCCGCGCCGTTGACCGATGACAGCCGATCACGAAAGTCGAGCGGGGTCAGCATGTGTGACGTGACGATGGAGCGACCGAGACCCGGCAGCACCGTGTCTTCGAGACGACGCTCCACCAACGCGCGATAACGCTCGCCCTCGCTCTGCCAGTCGGTGCCGCTTTGCAGGTGAGGCACGGGCGAGAGCACGTAGAACGAGTCGCAGCCAGGCGGCGCCAGGGTCGGATCGTTGGCAGTCGGCCGATGCAGATAGAGACTGCAATCTTTGGCCAACACCTTGTGGCGGAAAATGTCGTCGAGCAGACCGCGGTATCGCGGGCCGAGCACCATGGTGTGGTGATAGACATCGTCGAAGCGACGATTGGTACCGAAGTACCAAACAAAAAGACTCATTGAAAACCGCGCTCTGGCGATCTTGGCATCCGTCCAACGACGACGCGGATGCTTGGCGAGCAGTCGGCTATAGGTGAACGCCGCATCGGCGTTGGAGACCACGATATCCGCCGCGATCTCTTCACCGTTCACGAGCCGCACGCCGCAGGCTGCGCCGTCTTGGACCAGGATTTCGGCCACTTCCGCGTTGCAGCGAACCTCGCCCCCATTGTGCTCGACCAGCTTCACGAGGCCGCGCATCAGTGCGCCCATGCCACCCTCGGCATAGTGCACGCCGTAGGTTCGCTCGAGGTGCGCGATGAGGCAGTAATAGGCCGTGGTGGTAAACGGGTTGCCGCCAATCAGCAAGGGATGAAAGCTGAACAAAATACGCAGCTTGTCGCTCTTGAAGAATCGGCAGACCTCTTTGTACACCGAGCGATAGCCGCCGAGCCGAACAAGATCGGGTGCCGCGCGCAACAGCGTGCCGATCTCGTGGAAGGGCTGCTCGGCCTGCCCCTTGAAGGCCACTTCAAAGATATCGCGACTCACGCCGAGAAAGCGATTGAAACCCTCGACATCGCGCGGCTCGATGCGCGCAATCTGCTCGCACATCAACTCGAGGTTCGAGGTGTAGCGAAACACGTCACCATCGTCGAAACGAACTTCATAGAACGGATCGAGCGCGCACAGCGTGACATCGTCCGAGATCTTGCGACCGCAGAACTGCCACAGATCGGCAAAGAGATAGGGCGCCGTGATGATGGTGGGGCCGGCATCGAAGGTGTAGCCATCGCGTTGATAGACATAGGCACGACCGCCCGGGCCATCGAGCTTTTCGAGCACGGTGACCTGGTAGCCCCGTGCACCTAGCCGCGCCGCCGCAGCGAGTCCGCCGAAACCACTGCCGATGACAAGCGCGCGATTGCCGCGCGTGGAAGATCCGCTCATTTCAGTGCCCCTGTCTGCTTGGCGACGCTGCGTCGCACCCTGCGGACTGCAAAGTAAACCAGTGCAGCAACCAGCGGGATGCTGATCGCCGTCATGATGCCGGGATCGACCGGCCAGCCGGAGTCGGCCAAGCCTTCGGCGAGGTATTTGACGAGACCGACCATGTAGTAGGTGACGGCCGCGACCGACAGACCCTCGACCGTTGCCTGCAGACGCAGCTGCGCCGCGGCGCGCTGATTCATCGATTCGAGCAGTTGCTGGTTATGCAACTCCCGCGTGATGCCAATGCGCGTCGACAACAGTTGGGTCGCCCGCGTCACGCGCTGCGACAAAGATTCGAGCTGGGCCATCGAGGCATTGCAGGTGTTCATGGCAGGACCCAATCGCCGCTCCATGAATTCTTGCCAAGTCTGCAAGCTGCCGATGCGCTGCTCGCGCATCTGCGCAAGCCGACGCTGCACGATTTCGTGGTAGGCCTCGGCAGCGGGAAAGCGATAGTGATGATCGGCCTCGCAACGCTCGATTTCTGCCTGCAGCGAGGTGACGCGATCGAGCAGCAAGGGTTCGCTGGCTGCATCGGCTTTGACAAGCAGATCGGGGCTTTGACAAGCAGATCGGCGATCGCAGCGAGCTCACGCTCATCGCGTGACAGCAGCAGGGCAAGCTGCCGGGCCACCGGAAAAGCCAACAAGGCCAGCATGCGATAGAGATCGATCTCGAGCAGCGATTGCACGGCTCGACCCGCTTGCGCCGGCGTCAGCCCGCGATCGATGAGCAGCAAGCGACTGTAGCCGCCCTCGTCGACACGAAAGTCGGTGAGCGCAGTCGCCTTGTCGTCGGCGATCGTGGAGCCGACCAGAGGACGATCAGCGAATCCGCGACGCGAGAGACTGAGCAGATCGGCGGCATCGCAAGAGCTCGCCGCAATGATCTCGGCATGACCTGCAAAAATGATTTCTCCGGGCAGCGCCGCAAACCAGTCGGCAGGAACGGCCTCGATGGCCGGATGCGCAAAGGGCGCCTCGGAACCACCCTCGAGCGATGCACCATCAACGACGAAAACGTATCGACTGAATTCGGTGTGGCGCTCCCACTTCAGACGAAAGGCCCCGAAATCAGCCGAGAAATAGCCTGTCGGCGCCTCATCGCGCACGAGGCCGAAGCGCGCGCCGAGATCGCGCAGTCCCTGCCACTCTCGCTCGCGCATCTCGTTGCCGGCGAGTAGCGCGAGGCAAGTGACCCGCGAGGGCGAGGCGACCGGCAACGGTGGCCGAGCGTGCACTTCATCGTGCAACTCTTCGCGCAGCGGATGGGAAGCCGTCGGCAACATCAGGAATCCTGAATTGTTCGCTCGTCTGATGGTAACAGTACCGCCCGCAGCCGCGCATGCGCGACCACGAGCTCGGCAACGAGATCGGGCCGCTCTTCATGCGCCAGATGCCCAAGATCAGCAAACTGCACAAGCTCCGCCGTCGGCAGCAAACGACGAACTTTGCTCGCTTCGCCGGGCAGGATCATGCGGTCGCGCGAGCCGACCACGAGTGTCAGCGGGATCTCGAGATCCGCAAGCTCGCGCTCGAGCGGCCGCACATCCCAGACCGCCATCATGGTGAGCGCCGCGCCCGCATGTGCCGGCGAACGCGACAAACGCCCGTAGAGTTCCATGCCCCGCGCGTCGAGCGTCGAGCCCGTTGCCGCCAACATGCGTTCGACTTCGCGCGGTGACTCGAGGCGGCGAGCAAAGAAACGCGATACCCAATCACTGCTGGCGATCGCCCGCACGAGCGGTGTCACCGCGGGATGCTTGAAACCCGACAGCGGCAACAAGGCACCATTCAAACTGATGATTTCGGCGGCTGGAAAAGCCCGGTCAAGACCCAGCCGACAAAGAATTGCTGCCCCCGCAGAATGACCCACGACGATGTTGGGCGTGACCCCAAGCACCGACAGCAAGGCGACGATACCGGCTGCCATGCCTCCCAAAGAAAGGCCTTCGTCATCCGCGGGTCGCGAGGTAAAACCATGACCCGGCAAGTCGGGGGCGATCACTTGAAAATGCTGCGCGAGCCGCGGCAGCAGATCGCGAAACGAATGCGTGGACGCGCCCGTGCCGTGAATCAGCAAACACACCGGGCCCTGACCCGCCTGTTGCACGTGCCAGCGCAGGCCGGCGGCTTCGACGAAACGACTATGTGCGCGGTTCGGCCAGTCCGCGCCATCACGATCCCAGTCAGGTGCCTGCAGTCCGCTCAAAAACAATGCCCATCAAGTACGATGCGGTCGATGATACGCCGCCTGTTCAGCATTCTCGCCGGCACGCTCGCCCTGCTGGCCATTCTCTATATATCGGGTCCGGTCTATGAGCTCGACACGCGAACGCAGACGCCTGACATCCCGGCGGAACCGGCCGCACTCGAGCGCTGGCTGGCAGACGGCGAGACCCGACTTGGCGATGTGGTCACGGGTGCCGAAAAAACCATTCGTTGGGCGCATGAAGATCGACGCCGCACGCCGATCGCACTCGTGTATCTGCACGGCTATACGGCCACGCGTCAGGAGGTCGATCCGCTGTGTGACGAACTGGCTGCAGCGCTTGGCGCAAACATCTATTACACGCGCCTCGCGGGGCACGGACGCAACCCTGCCACCATGGGTGAGGTCACCGGCAACGAGTGGCTGCAGGATGCGCGCGATGCCCTCGAGATTGGCCGCCGGATCGGCGAGCGGGTGATCATCATCGGTACTTCCACGGGCGGCACGCTCGCCCTGTGGCTCGCGCAGCAACCGCAAGCCGCCGCGATCGCCGCACAAGTTTTGATCTCGCCCAATCTCGGTCCACGCGCGAGCCAGAGTGAGTTGCTCACCGGACCTTGGGGTGCGGCGTTACTTTCTTTGTTGGTAGGCGATGAGTATCGCTGGACCCCCGCTAATGCCGAGCACGCGCGCTACTGGACTTGGCGCTATCCCTCGCGCGCCCTGCTGCCGATGATGGCCGTGGTCCGCACCGTACGCGACTCTGCGCTCGAAAACATCGGCACGCCGACGCTGGTGCTGTATTCGCCTGATGATCGCGTGGTCAGCACCGCCAAGATCATCGAGGCCCATGAACGCCTCGGCGCAAAGATCAAACCCTTGATCGCGATCGAGGGCAGTCAAGACCCCTCACGTCATGTGCTCGCAGGTCGGATCCTCGCCGCCCGCGACACCGCCCGCGTACGCGGCAACATCATCGATTTCTTTGGCGAGCTCGACCTTACGGGTGCGCCTTGAGCGATTCGCGATAGCGCTGTGCCCGCCGCGCGTAATTCGCTGCTGCGCCGCGAATCAGCGCCAGATCGCGCTCGGTCACTGCACGCACGATTTTTCCGGGCGAGCCCATCACCACACTGCCATCGGGAATCTGCTTGTCTGGCGGAATCAGCGCGCCCGCCGCGATCAAACAATGACGACCGATGACGCTGCGATCGAGCACCATCGCGCCGTTGGCGATCATCGATTCGTCACCGACCGTGCAGCAATGCAGAAAAGCCATGTGCCCCACCGTCACCCGCGCACCGAGCCGCGTCGGCACGCCCTCGTCGGTATGGATGACCGAGCCGTCCTGAATATTGCTGCCCTCGCCGATTTCGATCCAATCGTTATCGCCGCGCAGTACGACGTTGAACCAGACGCTGGCTGAGGCAGCGATCCGCACGGTACCGATGATGTCAGCCGAAGGTGCGACATACGCGTCGGGCGCAATGTCGGGGATGCGTTCGCCGAGTGTGTAGATCATCAGGGCGTGTGCGTCATCGGGGTGCGGGTGTGGTGTCACGCGCAGCCTTGCGATCAGCCTTCATGCGCGCGACATCGATGGGTCGCAGGTCGACGATCGGGCAGCTGTCGCGGCCGGCGATCACTTTCTCGAAGCGGCTGATGCTGCGGCCGGTCTGTGTGACGCGGATGGAATTGGCGAACTGCAGATCGGAGCAGTTATCCCAGACCTTGACCAGCCAGGCCTCATTGATGCCCGTCCAGATGACCAGCTGATTTCGCGACACCGGCGTCCAGCCATCCACCCCGCGCATCGCCGTGATCTGCTCGACGGGTTCGCCGGCGTAATCGACGTATTTGAGCTCGATGTCTCCCTGACGCGACAAGCCGGAGCTGCAGGCCGCCAAAGAAACCAGCACAGGCATGGGAAAAATGAACCTTTTCATGACTATAACCCTCTCAGGGAAGCACCTATCCACTCCCGCAGCCGCAGTGTATCTGGCCGCCAATCTGGCACAATGCGCCGCCCCACCAAACCGCCCCCTTCCAGAGACCCCACCCCCCATGAAGCTCGATAAACGCTGGATCATTGCCGGCCTCGTTGTCCTTGCCCTGCTCGCTCTTTTCGGGTTCCGTCGGTTCTCCGGCGGGGGTGGTATTCCGGTCGATCTCACGACCATCGCCGCCCAAGAAGTGCGCCCCAACATTTTGGCGTCCGGCACGCTGGCCTTTCGTACCGAGGTCAATCTGACCGCAGAGGTGACGGCCCGGGTTGCAGAGATCCTGGTCGACGAAGGCGCGACGGTCAAAAAAGGGCAGTTGCTGCTACGCCTCGATCCCGAGTCCTACAACAACATCATCGCCCGCGAAGAGGCGGGCGTCCGGCAAAACCGTATCAGCATCGATCGGCAGCGCGCGGTGGTTGCGCTGCGCGAACAGCAGTACGAGCGCAGTCAAAAACTGGCTGCGGCAAATATCATCGACAAAAATCGGCTGGCTGAAGATCGGAATCAATTCATCGTCGCCGAAGCCGATCTGAAGAGCTCGGAAGAAGCACTGCGTCGGGCGACTGCAACCCTCGGCGATGCGCGCGAACAGCGGGCGAAGACCGAGATCCGCGCACCCATCGATGGCCGCATCGTCTCGCTGCCGATCAAAGTCGGCGAGGTGGCGATCCCCTCGACCGCTTCGCTCGCCGGCGCGCAACTCATGAAAATCGCCGATATTTCGGCGATCCTCGCCGAGGTCAAAGTCGACGAGGCCGACGTTGCAAAGATCACGCTCGGTCAACGTGCCGATGTCTTTGCTGCCGCCTACCCCGACACCGCCCTCCCAGGTCGCGTCGAAAAAATCGCACTCACGCCGACGGTGGATGGCCAGGGTCGCTCATACAAGGTCACGATTGCCATCGAGGCACCGGGCGATTTGCTGCTGCGCTCGGGGATGAGCGCCCGCGCCGTGGTGTTCCTCGGCGATGGTGCGAAACAGCTCGCCGTGCCGGTCGAGGCGGTGGTCACCGAGACTACAGAGAAAAACGTCGTCAAAAGATACGTTTGGCTCGATGACCAGGGCGTCGCCCGTAAAACGGCGATCACCACGGGCCTCTCCGATGATCGCTGGGAAGTCGTCGAAACAGGATTGCAGGCGGGAGCTAAAGTCGTCGTCGGACCCGGCAAGATTCTGCGCCGGCTCAAAGATGGCGATCGCATCTCGCAGATGGACGCCAGCGCACGACAAGGACCTCCCGGTTCGGGCACGGACGGCGCCGAATGATCGAGCTCAAGGGCATCGTCAAGCGCTACGTGCTCGGAGACGAGACCGTGCTCGCGCTCGCCGGCGTCGATCTTTTTGTGGGTCGCAATGAATACGTCGCACTGATTGGCCCTTCGGGCTCGGGCAAGTCGACGTTGATGAACCTCATCGGCTGCCTCGATTCGCCGAGCGAGGGTCAATATATTTTGAACGGTCGCGATACCTCTGCCCTCAGCGAACAGGAACTCGCGGTCGTGCGCAATCGCGAAATCGGTTTCGTGTTCCAAAGTTTTCATTTGTTGCCGCGACAGTCGGCGCTGCAGAACGTGATGCAGCCGCTCGTCTATCGTCGAATGTCGCCCAGCGAGCGCCGCGATCGTGCGGTGCAGGCGCTGCGTAATGTCGGGCTCGGCGATCGCCTGGATCATCGACCGAATCAGCTTTCGGGCGGTCAGCGGCAACGCGTTGCGGTCGCGCGTGCGCTCGTCGGCGAGCCCTCGATCCTGCTGGCCGATGAACCCACCGGCAACCTCGACTCGCGCACCTCGGCAGAGATCATGGGTCTCTTCGATGCCCTGCATGCGCAGGGGCAAACCGTGGTGCTCGTCACCCACGAACCAGACATTGCCGCTCACTGTCGCCGAACCATCCGCGTGTTCGACGGGCGTATCGTCGAAGATCACCCGAACCCCGCACGCGCCGCCTGAGACCCTACCTGCAATGAGCGTCTTCGCCGAAGCCTTTTCTGCCGCTCTCGCCAGCCTGAATGCGCATCGCTTGCGCAGTTTTCTCACCACGCTCGGCATCTTGATCGGCACCATGGCGGTGATCGCCGTGGTCTCGGTGTTGCAAGGGTTTTCGGACTCGATCAGCAACCAGTTCTCGGATCTCGGCAGCAACACCCTCACGCTCGCCGCGAAGAACGAGCAAGAAAACTTCCGCACCGGGCAAATCAATCGACTGACCTTCGAGGACGTTGACACACTGCGCTACAAAGTCTCGGGCATCGAGCGGGTCGCGCCCATCCTGCGCGCGCCGCTCGGCGCCACGCTCTACAAGGGACGCAGCGTTGCGCCGCAAATTCAGGGGGCGACCGAAGAAGCCCAAGACGTGCTCGGCGTAGACACCTCCATCGGTCGATTCTTGACGGCCAGTGACGAGAAAAACGGTCGTCGCGTGGCGGTCATTGGTACCGAGGTCCGCGACCAGCTACGCATGCCGCCCGACCCGGTCGGCGAGTATCTGCTGATCGGCCGCGAGTGGTTCCGCGTCGTGGGTTTGCTTGAAAAACGCGGTGAAATCTTTGGCTTCAGTCAGGATAACCGTATTTTCATCCCCTTCAGTGTCGCGCGCTCGCTGACCGGCACCTTCGAGCGCAGTTCGATGGAAGTCTCGTTCACGGTCACCAATCTCACCGAAGTGAATCAGGTTCGCGAACGTACCGAGCGCACCATACGCGCAACTCGCAAGCTGCAACCCAGCAAGGCCAATGATTTCGAGATCAAGGCAGCCGATTCTTTCGTGCGTCAGTTCAACAGCATCACGGCGACGGCGACGGCGGTGCTCGCCGGCATTGTCGGCATTTCTTTGTTGGTCGGTGGTATCGGCATCATGAATATCATGCTGGTGTCGGTCACCGAGCGGACCCGCGAAATCGGCATCCTCAAAGCGCTAGGCGCCACGCGCCGTGACATCCTGATCCAGTTTTTGCTGGAGGCCGCCCTGCTCTCGCTGCTCGGCGGTTTGATCGGCATCGTGCTGGGCTTGCTCGCCGGCATGGGCATCGCCTCACTGATCCCGAACTTCCCCCCGGCGCACGTACCGATTTGGGTGATGATCGCCGCCGCCGGGTTCTCGGCCATCGTCGGCGTGGTATTCGGCATCGCACCCGCCTCGAAGGCAGCGGCGCTCGATCCGATCGAAGCCCTGCGCTACGAGTAGCTCAAGCGGAAATAGCGCAAGCGGTAATAGCGCTAGCCGCCGATAGCGCTAGCCGCGAAACTCCGCGAGTCCGGCGACCGCCTTGGGCGCATTCGTTGCGATGCTGCCTACTTTGCTGCCGCTCGCGAGATCGATCTTTGCCACCTCCCCCGAGAAAAAGCTGCTGACGTAGGCGTGCTGCCCGTCAGCCGTAAGCTCGATGGTCGCCCAACCAAAACCTTCGAGCGGAATTTGTCGGGTGGTAGCGCCAGCTTCATCGACCACATGAATCGACGCGCCGCGCAGCACATAAAGGGTACCGTCGCGCCCATAAGCCATGCCGAAAAACATCGGCGGCGGACCCGGCGGATAAGGCGGCGTGAACGACTGCAGATCGGGCAGCTGCCGATCGTTCACGAGGTCGTAACGCATCAGGCGCGACCCGGTTTCCGAGCAGTAGATGAGCGTGTTGCCGTCGGGCGACAGCGCCGACATGGTCACGCCGAGAAAACCACCCATGCCGCCGTGGGTCGCCGTGCCATATTCTTTGATCAGCCGACCGGCGGCGGCACAGCGAAAGACATGACCATCGCCGAAGCGCTCGCTGCCCGGCATGAAGGGGATGCGGGTATGCATGCGCGCTTGCACCTCGGGCCGGATCGAGTCACCGACCACATGCTCACCGAAGAGCAAGCTGCCGTCGGCAGCAAAATTGACATGCGAAAAAGCTCGCGCAGGAAACTCGCTGCGCCGCACGACCCGACCATCCCGATGGATATTGAGGACCACGAACTCCTGACTGTCGAAGGCCCAGAGCACGCCTTGCGGGTCGAATTTGAGTCCGCCGACGAGATGCGTGGTATCGCTCAGAAAAATCTCGCCCTTAGGCGCGAGGTCTGCACCGAACTGCAAAATACGACCGCGACCGGCGTGATCGTCCTGCGGATTGTCGAGTAGCGTAGCGGCAACGAAAAGATCGCCGGAAACGAATGGCTGCAAAGTGGAAGTCATGGATCAAGCCTCGAAGGAATAACGTGAAACGATATCGCGACGCGCCCCGAACAGCATGGAGAGCGCCCTGCCCGCAAGCCGCCCACCGGTCAGCCAAGTGATGTCGTTGCCCTGTTTGCCATCACTCAATATTCGCTCGACGATCCAGGGTGTGGTGGTCTCGACATGCTCGCCAATGAAATTGAGCTGTTTCAGCGCGCGCACACGCTGCGCTTGCGGAATCGTGCGCATCTCGCGCAGCATGCCCTCGGTGATATTGATGCCCGGGCTGATGGTGCCGATCAAAATCGACTCGTCACGGAGCTCGCGTCTTTCTTTGACCAGACAGTCGGCCAGATATTTGACCGCACGCTTGGTGGTCGAATAGACAGTCATGCCAGGCACCACTCGGCCGCTCGCGCCACCACCACCCAAGGTGAGATAGAGCTTGCCACCGCCCTGCTTAGCCATCCCGGCGATTGCGACCTGCGCGGCATTGAAGGAGCCGATGACATTGGCGCGCACCATGGCTTCGATTTCTTCGGGCGTATTGTCGGCGAACTCGGCTCCGGTGCGCGCATAGCCCGCGTTGTTGAGCCAGATATCGACCCGCCCGAAGCTCGCGACAGCGCCATCCCAGAGCAGGCGTACCTGCTCGAGCTCCGAGATCTCGCAACTGAAACCTGCGATCCGCTCGCGCGCATCAGCGAATTCGCTGTTGAGACGTTCCACCGCCGCAGCGACGCGATCCGCGCCGCGCCCGCTGACGACCACCTTGTGTCCGCGCCGCAAAAACTCGCGCGCGTAACCAAAGCCCAAACCTTGCGTACTGCCCGTGATGACGACTGACTGCGCAGCCATTCGCATACCCCCGTATGCTGCGACCCGATGCGAGGCAGGATACCGGTCGGCTGCCGCAACGCGCAGAGCCGCCCCGCCATGTCCACACCTCGGACGACCCGGCGCCCCGCGGCGCGTGAAGCTCGCGTGACAGACCGACAAGAGTCGCGAATCGCCTAGGATCAATCCTCAAAGGGGGGGGCACATGAGCACACTGAGCGTCGTCATCACCGGCAGCACTCGCGGCATCGGCAAGGGTCTTGCGGCCGAAGTGCTCAAGCGCGGGCACAACGTGATCATCAGCGGTCGCACACAGCAGGCGGTCGATGCGGCGGTGGCTGAACTCGCGCCCGTAGCAGCCGCGGGCGCGCGAGTCGTGGGCGCACCCTGCGATGTCTCGCGTCGTGACGAACTGCAGCGCCTCTGGGAGGCAGGGGTCGCCGCGTTCGGGCGTATCGATATCTGGGTGAACAATGCCGGGATTTCACATCCGCGTCAGCGGGCCGGCGAAATGCGCGAGGCCGACATCAAGGGCGTGCAGCAGATCAACCTGCTCGGCATGATGTTGGCCACGCAGATCGCGCTGCAAGGCATGCGCGCGCAGGGCGCGGGCACCATCTACAACATGGAAGGCTTCGGCTCGAACGGCATGATCACGCCGGGGATGAGTCTTTATGGCGCAAGCAAATTCGCGCTCACCTACTTCAACAAGGCTCTGCTCGGCGAAACCCGCGAGGGCCCGGTCAAAGTGTGTTACCTGAGCCCCGGTATCGTCATCACCGATTTGTTGAAGCGCGACATGGGCAGCAACAACCCCAAAGATTTGGCGCGCACGCGTCGCGTGTACAACATCCTCGCTGACCGCGTCGAAACGGTGACACCCTGGCTCGCCGAGCGCATCCTGCAACCGCAGAAAGCAGGCTCACGCATCGCCTGGCTCACCGGCGGCAAGGCCGGTCGGCGGTTCCTGATGTCGCTGTTCCGCAAACGTCAGGTGCTGACCGATGCGGATTTTGCCGAGGGTTGAGATGAACGCGGCCGTCGTGCGAGCAAAACGAATACCGTCACGAACACGATGCTGCTGAGGGTGTTGAAAATCGGATATTCCGCCGGATAGAGCCAGTACTCACGGTAGGCGCCGAAGTGCGCCGGCATTTCCGCCGAACCCCACAGCACGATACCCGCACCAAGCCCGTAGCGAATCGAGGCGGCAGTTCTGATCTGCTGCGTGCACTGGTAGACGAGATAAAACGCCCAGATCGACCACAGCAGGTACACGCCCATGATCACGTTGACGCCGGACCCTTTGGTGCCGAAGTAGATCATGTACAGCCAGAACTGGTAGCAGAACCAGGTGACGAAAAGGATTTCCATCGCCGTGATGCGCGCGAAGCTGCGCTGATTGTCGGGCGTTGGCATGCCGGGCGAGAAGCGAAGATTGCGATGGAAAAAGCGCATGAAGTTGCACTTGGTCTGCAAGTTGAACACACCGTACAGCAGCAACATCGCAAACATGATGGTGATCGTTGCCTGCAGCATGTTGGCCTGCGGCGCGGCTGCATAGCCGTCGACCTCGACCGGGAATGCGGGCACGGAATAGAGTTTGGCAAAGAATTTGAATGAATACTCGAACCAGCCGATCCAGATCAGCCAGCCGCCGAGCATGCCCATCCAGGTCGCCTTGAGTTCATCCTGCTTGAGCCCACGCCAGACGATCACGAAACCGATGACGCCGACCACGAGCGCCGCCGTGTAAACCTGGGCGCCAAAGCCCGATTCCATGACTTTGTAAATGGTGTGCCCAAGCGGCTGCGTCATAAAACCGATCAGCAAACCGAGCAAACCCACCACCGGCTTGCGATAGATCAACTGCGACATGTGTAGCCCCCCAACTTTTTTAGTTCAGTGCGACCGCCTTGCCCTCGCGTCGCGGATCTGCGGCCCCTGCCAGGCGACCGTCGGGCATCACCCGTACCGCATGCAGACCCGAGCCCTCGCCCTGATTGCGTCCACCGCGAAACACATGACCCATGCCGGTCAAAGATTCGAGCATTGGCGGATCGGCTCTTGAAGTTTCGGCTTCGATCGGCCCGCGCGCAATCATGTTGGGAAGCTCCACCGCCTGTTGGGGCGAGAGATTCCAGTCGAGCATGCCGATGATCGCCTTGCTGACGTAGGCAATGATCGAGTTGCCTCCCGGCGAGCCAACGGCCAGCTCGAATTTGCCGTCGAGAAACACCAGCGTCGGCGACATCGAGGATCTCGGCTTTTTGCCGGGTGCTACCGCATTGGCAATCGCCGCACCCGCATCATCCACCGGTCTGAAACTGAAATCGGTGAGCTGATTATTGAGAAAGAAACCGCCGGCCATGCGCCGTGAACCGAACAATCCCTCGACGGTGGTAGTCATCGAGACCACGTTGCCACGACCATCCACCACCACGAAGTGGCTGGTGCCGGTGCCGTTGCCGGTGGCATCGCGCCCGCGCGGCGTGGCGCCCGGCGGATTTCCCGGCTCGACCTTTGCCATCGCACGACTCGACTCGATCGAACGCGCCCGCGAACGCAGATAATCTTTGTCGATGAGTCCGGCGAGGGGCACTTGGGTGTAGCGATCGTCCGCGACATAGGTGTCGCGATCCGCATAGGTCAGACGCTGCGCCTCGATGAAGTGATGCCAGCCCGCAGTCGTATTGCCCATGGCGGCGAGATCAAAGTTTTCGACAGTACCGAGCACGGACAGAACGGCAATGCCGCCTGATGACGGCGGTCGCATGCCGCAGACCAGATAGACCCGATAACTGCCGCAGACGGGCTCGAGTCTGTTGGGTCGATAGGCGCGCAAATCTTCGAGCGAGAGCGTGCCCGGCGTCGGCTCGCGGCCTGCGGCTGCGACGATCTCTTCGGCAAGCGGACCCTCGCGAAAAGCCGCTGCACCACGCGCCACGATCAGGCGCACGGTTGCCGCATAGCGCGAGTTGACGAGCGTGCTACCCGCGGCCAGCGGCGTCTTGCCGTCGGTGGTCAAATAGGCGGCTGCCTCGGGCGGCAGTCCGCCTCGGGTCACGGCTGCGGTGATCATTTCATTGAGTCGCGGCGAAACGGTGAACCCCTGCTCGGCCAAACGCTCTGCCGCTCGCCACGGCCGACCCCAAGGCAGTCGACCATGCTCGCGGTGCGCCATCTCGAGCATCGCTACGGCGCCCGGTACGCCAATCGAGCGGCCCGAGCGCACCGCATCGATGAAGCCCATGGGACGGCCGTCGGCTCGCAAAAACATGTCGGGCGTCGCGCCCTGTGGCGCGACCTCGCGACCGTCATAGGTGATCACATCGCCAGTCTTGGCGTCGTAATGCACCATGAACGCGCCGCCACCCAGCCCCGACGACTGCGGCTCGACCAAACCGAGCACGGCCTGCACCGCGATCGCCGCATCGACGGCGGATCCGCCGGCCCGCAAAACTTCGATCCCTGCGTCCACCGCGAGCGGATTGGCGGCAGCCACCATGGCACCCGAGCGCCAAACGCCCGCAGGCTTCGCCTCGATCACGGGCGCCGCTGCAGGCTGCGGCGGCGAAGAGTTGGCTGACCCCGCGCTCGCACAGCCTGCGAGCACCACCAGCGATGGCAGGGCACACAGCACGAGGCCGCGCCGCAACAACATGGCCCCACGCATCAAAGCAAGGCCTCGATATCCTGCTCGAGACTCTCCGGCTTGTCGTTCGGCGCGTAGCGCTTCACCACCCGGCCATCGCGGTCGATCAAAAATTTGGTGAAGTTCCACTTGATACCCTCGGTGCCGAGAATGCCTTTGGCTGAGGATTTCAGATGCTCATACAAGGGGTGCGCACCACCCCCATTGACCTCGACCTTGGAAAACATCGGAAAGGTGACGTCATAGTTGAGCGAACAGAAATTGCGGATTTCCTCTTCATTGCCCGGCTCCTGGTGCCCGAATTGGTCGCAAGGAAAACCGAGCACGGCAAATCCGCGATCCGCATATTTGCGCTGCAGTGCCTCGAGCCCCTTGTATTGCGGCGTGAATCCGCACTTGCTCGCCACATTGACGATGAGCAGCGTCTTGCCCTTGAAATCGGCGAGTGGGCGCTCGTTGCCATCGATGG
>Ga0194129_10001046_pt1 | contig 48111 bp, 48 predicted proteins | sample TA2KigCa35mmetaG_FD_150862 | JGI IMG/M metagenome (GOLD analysis project Ga0194129, IMG submission 150862) | Freshwater microbial communities from Lake Tanganyika, Tanzania - TA2015038 Kigoma Deep Cast 35m | ecosystem: Environmental > Aquatic > Freshwater > Lake | place: Tanzania: Lake...
ATTGATGACCGGGGCAGACGATGGTCTGATGCGGCATGGCGGAAAGAGTTTGCAAACTTTCGTACATCAAAGCCGGGTCCGAGCCGGGCAAGTCGGTGCGACCGCAGCCCTCCAGAAAAAGTGTGTCGCCCGCGACCAATCTGTTCGCGACGTGGAAACACTGGCTTCCGGGGGTGTGGCCCGGGGTGTGCACGAACGTGATGTCGATCTCGCCGACCGAGATTTTGTCGCCGCCCTGATGTTGGATCAAATCTTTTTCGTCGACTCCCGTCGTGCGCACGACCCACTTTGTTTCGTGCTTGTTGATGTGAATCGGCACGTGCCGTTTTTCGAGCAGCGCCGCGACGCCTTCGATATTCATGCCCATCATCGAGCCGCCGACATGGTCGGGGTGGTAGTGGGTGGCGAGCACGCCGGTCAATCGCATTTCGTCGTCGTCGACGATCTGCATGATTTCACCGACGGCATAAGCAGGGTCGACCACGACGCACTCGCGAGTCTGCCTGTCACCGATCAGATAGACGAAATTGACCATCTGTTGGGCTAGCTGGTCGTGACCCGCAAAGTCTCGCCCCGACAACAATTGCCGAAAGTACAGTCGCTCGTTCCCAGCCGAGATCACGTCGCGGCTCGCTCCCGGCGAAAGTCGAGAACCTGGTAGACCAATGTCGCAATCAACACGATCGCCCACATCGTGCTGAAGCTTTCGAGGGCGATGCTGTTTCTTCCGACTTCACGAACGAACGGAATAGGTGCGAGCGATATTGCGACAACAACAATCAACAAATAGTTGTAGAACTTTGCGTACGAAAATCTTGACTTCGCGTGACTCTCATCGACCAAAAAATTACGATCGCTAATGATCAACGCCGCAATCACCAACACAAAAACTGAATAGTAATTCGATGAATAAGCAGGTAACAGCGTTGGCAAAATCAGCGCAATCGTTATGGCCCGACTAAAGCTTGATTTGGTTTTAAGGAAGAAAAATATAGCTACCGTGATCGCTGTTAAAAGAAAAGCGATCTGGTTGTAGTTTGACTCGAACAATATTCCGTCGAGGGCGGTTCTTAGAGAGTGATTAACGGGAAAGACTACTGACCCCGACGGACTGTACTCTCTCAAGTTCTCGAACCATGATTCGAGTTTCTCGCCGTACTTTCCAGGCAAAAAGAGAAATGAAACAAAGAATGACACCGCTCCAAGCGAGGCGGAAATCATGGCTGTTCGGTACTGACGCAGAGCGATAAGAGCAAAGCCGACAAGCGCATATTGAGGTCTAATTGCGGACGCGCCGACGAGTCCTGTCACTGTCCAAATGGCGTGACCGTCGCGTACGCCCAGAGTGAACAAAAGCAGAAATGGGACAGCGAATCCGACCGTATTCCCGCGATCAAAAACGCTGATTAAAGGCTGCGCAAAAACAGAGAGGAGAACAAGTGCGAGAACTAGATCCTTTCGATTTCGCAATTGAAATGCGGTATAAATTGCCGGGAAGGCTGCACAGACGGATAGAGCGATGAGATAGCAGTAAAGCGCGACTTGTATGCCGAACTGGGATGCGATGAGTTTTGCAAAATAGTTTGGAATAAGTCCTGTGGGCGTGTAAGCCGCCGTACTATTCGTCCACACGTCGGGGTATTCGTCAGTAGGAAGTGCATATCTCAGGTCTTGGAAATCGCCGAAGCTGTGTGCTCCTAGACCCGAGTCGAAACGCTCCATGTCGCTCACCTTGAAGCTCAGGGCCTGAGTTATCGGTTGGTCGTAATAACTGCCGAGAATCAAGATTCCTGCGAACGAGATGCCGAGCAAAATCAGCATCAACGAGATCAGGCGTTGGCCCCAGATATTGATTTCTGATTCGGCGACTTGGTTCATGTGGCGAGAACCTAGCCTAGGTTCGATGCTTAGTCCCTTGCGCTATGGGGTTGTCGGTGTGGGGATGATGGGGTGCGAACATGTTCGTAATCTCGCGGCGATCGACGGGTGCGAGGTCGTGGCGATCGCCGACCCGCATCAGCCCAGTCGGCAAAATGCCTTGCAGTTAGCGCCGTTGGCCACCGAATACCTCGACTATCGGCAAATGCTGCAAAAAGAAAAACTTGATGTGCTGGTGATCGCCTCGCCGAACTTTCATCATCGCCAGGTGCTCGCCGATGCGCTCGAATATGACTTGCATTTGTTCGTCGAAAAGCCACTTTGCATCACGGCCGACGAGTGCCGGCAAATCATCGAGATCGATCGCCGTGCGGGCAAAAAAGACCGAGTCGTGTGGGTCGGTCTCGAATATCGATTCATGGCACCCACCGCGAGGTTGATCGCCGAGGTGGCAAATGGCAGTTGCGGCAAGTTGAGGATGATCTCAATACGCGAGCATCGGTTTCCGTTTCTGAAGAAAGTCGACGACTGGAATCGCTTCAATAGGTTCACGGGCGGCACATTGGTCGAAAAGTGTTGTCATTTTTTCGACCTGATGACTTTGTTGGCCCGAGCCCAGCCGAGCAAGATCTACGCCTCGGGCGCGCAAAGCGTAAATCATCTCGACGAGATTTACGCCGGTGCGCACCCCGACATTTTGGACAACGCCTTTGTGACGATCGACTTCACGAATGGCGTGAGGGCGATGCTGGATCTTTCGATGTTCGCCGAAGGCGGAAAGAACGAGCAGGAGATCTGCGTGGTCGGCGACGAAGGCAAGATCGAGGCGCTGATGCCTGAGTCGGTGGTTCGAATCGGTCGACGCGACGCTGGTCGGGCGGGTGTAAAAGAAATCAAAGTCGAGCAAGAGCATTCGGTGGTCGCCGGTCTGCACGCGGGGGCGTCGTTTGTCGAGCACGTCGAGATGCAACGCGCGATCCGAAAAAAGTCGCCGAGCCTCGTCACGCTTCAAGACGGCCTGATCAGCGTGGCCGTCGGTCAAGCCGCACAACTGAGCATCGCCGAGGGGCGAGTGGTCGACTTCGGCGAAGTTTTGAACTAGCCCAAGAAAGTTTTCAGCACTGCCTCACGAATTCGGTCCGGTTTGTCGGTACGCCGTTCGTGTTTGTCCATCGACTCAGAGAGCTTGATCAGCCCGTTGATGCCGATATATCGCAACGGTTCGATCTCCCATTTTCGCGAGGGCTGGTTGACCCACGGCAGGCGAGTCAGTTCATGATCGGCTTTGCGAATCAGATGGGCGAGGGTCCGTGCGGCGAGATTGGTCGCCGCAACGCCATCACCGACATAGCCGCCGAGCGATGCAAGCCCAGATTGCTCGTCGAAGTTGACCGAGGGTTGCCAGTTTCGCGGCACCCCGAGGGGGCCACCCCAGCGGTGGGTGACCGCGACCTCCGTGCTCACGGGAAAGACCGAATGCATCGAACGGATTATCTTGTCGTGAATTCTTTGATTGGTGTCGAAGCCGGGCTTTATTCGTGACGCGAAATGGTAAGGGGCGCCGCGCCCGCCGAAGGCGATGCGATTGTCGGCGGTGAGTTGTGAGTAGATGATCATGTTGCGCGCATCGTGGTAGGTCTCGCGGTTGTGCCAATTGAGGCGCGCAACCTGGTCGGTCGTTAGCGGCGCGGTCGCGACCATGTATGAATAGAGCGGCGCAAGCAGACGACGATGGTCGGTGATCTGCGAGGTGTAACCCTCGGTGGCGCGAACGACGACATCGGCGCGATACTCGCCGTTCGCGGTGCGAACACTTTTGGCGCGGAATTCGGCGACCCGAGAATTCTCGAAGATTTCGACGCCCAGCCTCAGCACCGCCGAGGCCAGACCGCGAACCATTTTCAACGGATGAACCACGGCGCAATGTGGCGTGTAAGAGGCGAGCACGAGGTTCGGCACGCTCAGTCGGTCACGCATCTCGTCGGATGAAAGCAGGCGATAGTGCTCCTCGCCGAACCCGAACCGCCGGGCTTCCTCGATTTCGTCTTTGACTCGTTGCGCCTGAACAGCGTTGGTCGCACCGTGCAGGGTGCCGCCACGATGAAAACCGCACTCGATTTTTTCGGCGCGGATCACCCGCTCAATCTCGTCGATTGTCGCAAAACTATGGCGGTACATTTCGACGGCCTGGGCGCGACCGAAAGAACTTTCAAGATCGCCGAGCGACATCGGCAGAAATCCGCTGACCCAACCCCCGTTTCGACCGCTGGCACCAAAGCCGACCCGTTGCGACTCGAAAATGGCGACCTTGATCGCCGGGTCGTGCTCTTTCAGGTAATAGGCCGTCCAAAGACCACTGAAACCCGCGCCGATGATCGCGACATCGAAACTGCGTGAGGGATCAACCCTCGGCTCGGGGACGACCAGCTCTTCGGCCGTATCTTGCCACAGCGAGATCAAAGCGTCGCGGCCCACAGTCGACGAATCTCGGGCTCGGGGTCGCTTACACTCGACCGCTTTGTCGAGATCTGCAGCGTTTCGCGATTTTCGTCGTCGAACGCTGGCCATGAAACACGGCCAGATCGAGCGAACTCGAGCAGTTCGGCGGTAAAAATCTGCGAGATCTGTTTTCGCGTCGGGTCGCTGCCCGTGAACATTTCTACGCTCGGCGCCTCGAGATTACCAAACATGAACGGCAAATCAAGGGCGTGACAGCAGCCGAGCGCCCCGTCGAAGACGGGTGTCGGCCAGGTGAACCAATACATCCAGGTCTCGGTTTCTTGGCTTCGTCCCTCGGCAAGCCGCCAAGCAGGGAAGCGAAAGTTTTGATCTGTCTGCATCGCGGCGATCATTTGCGCTGGCGAGTGGTTCGGCCTCAATCGCGAGTACGTCTGCCAGGCTTCATCGGCCCGATTGCCGAAAGTTTTTTGAAAGATGTTCTTCGCGGCATCGATGGCCATTTGCCCGCTTTGCGGGTTTAGCGCGACCCAAAGACGATTCTCGTCGCGATTGGTGCCGATCACCATCGGTATCCCCGAACTTGCCGAGGCCGAAAACACGTCTTCGGGCAGATCTTCGCCACCACATGTGGGGGTGAAAGTTGAGATGTAGTTCTCGACTTCGGCGAACATTTTCGCCGTAGCGGCGAGGACGTCTTGGCACGGCAAGAGTTCGAGTTCGTCGATCGTCGAGCAACTTGCCGCAGCCAAAAACTGTTGGGTGGCTATCTCGGCCTCAAGCTTCGTGCGCAATTGCAACAGCGACGGGCTCATCGCCCATGCTTGCTTGAAAAGACCACGAGAACCTTGCGACGCCGTCAGGGCGACGACGCTGCTGCCGCCCGCAGACTCACCAAACACCGTCACATTTGCCGGATCGCCACCGAATGTCGAGATGTTTCGGTTCACCCAGCGCAAAGCGCTGATTTGGTCGAGTAGACCGAAACTGCGGGTGCCGATGAAACCGAACGGGCCGAGGCGATAGTTGATCGACACGAGCACGACCTCGCCGAGACTGACGAGGTTTTTGCCGTCGTACCAACTGGTCGCAGCCGTGCCGTTGGTGAACGCCCCACCATGAATCCAAAACAGAACGGGCAACGGTTTGTTGGGCTTCTTCGGTGCCCAGATGTTCAGGTACAAACATTGCTCGTCGACGGGGATCGTCTTGGTGCCGAGGATTTCATCCATGAAGCCTGGTACCTGCGGTGATTGCGCACCGAAACTTACCGCGTCGACTTGGGCCGCGTAACTGATGATGTCTTGCGGCTCACGAAAACGGTCTGCCTTGGCGTATTGAATACCCAAAAATTGCATGACATTGTCGCCGACATCGATGCCACTAAAGCGACCCGCTTTGCTGTCGATGATTGTCACGACACAAATCTAATCGTCGATGGTTAGATTTGGTTGCGTGCTCGTGCGCAATTTTGCCGATTTATCATCTAAGTTTTGGCGTTGGTTGCGAATCAACGCGGCGATCAGCACGGGATCACGCCAAGCGAAGAAATTCGGCAAGTTCGGCGAGAATTCGCTGATCCTCTTTCCGACGACGACGATCTTCAACCAGCGATACATACATATCGGCAATGAGACGATGATCGGCGAGCATGTCGCCCTTTCGGCCGGAATGATCGAAGGGCAGGTCTGCTTGACCGACCCGGTCGTCAAAATCGGTGACAGATGTCTGATCGGTCGCGGTTCTGGAATCGTCGGGCATTACTCGATTGAAATCGGTGACGATGTCTGGACCGGACATCACGTCTATATCACCGACCAAAGTCACGGATACGAGGATGTGACTCGACCAATCTCGGCACAATCACAACCGGAACGCGCCGTGAAGATCGGCGACGGATCGTGGCTCGGTCACGGAGTCGTTGTTTTGCCCGGCGCGATTATCGGAAAAAACGTCGCCGTCGGAGCCAATTCGGTGGTGACGGGCGAGTTGCCCGACTATTGCGTCGCTGTTGGCGCGCCGGCGCGGGTGATTCGAAGATACTCGGCCGAGACCGGGTGGTCGGCGAGAAATTTCAGATCGAAAGATCGATAGGTGGTTTGCAGGCGGGCATCTCGTTGTCGGCGGCAAAGGTGGCGATTTTCTCGCTGATCGGCAGACCCTCGATGGGCGTCTCGGCGAAGCGAAGGTTGATCCCCGAGCGCAGGTCGTCGGCGAAATCGCGTCGATCCGCAATATAGATCTCATAGTCGTCAAGCCACAGCGTGACAAGTGCGATGCCTTTCGGGTCGTTCGGCAACTGCGCTCGAAATTCGTCGACGAATCGCTGCATCGTGTCGGTCGCTTTGTCGACGAGCATGGCCCGTTCAGCCAGAGCGTTTGGCCCCAGATCATCCACGATTCGATAGTCGGCCAAATCCTTTCGTTCTTGTTGAGAGAGCGAACATCGTTCTTGGGCCCGCGCGGCCCACTGTCGATCTTCGAATTTGTTGACCGACTCTTTGGTCGCGAAAAACAACGCATAGACCCACATCGCGACGATCAACAGAATCACGATGCCGAGCAGACTTTTGGTTATTGTTTTCACCTCGCACAACGATACGACCCGGGGCGGACTGCTAGAAATAGTCAGTGGTTTCGGTCGTAGATGAAAGTGTGACCTCCGACTCGCCGAATTCGGAGGCCAAGTCGCGACTCAAGGAAGCCGCGGGTCTGATCGCCAAGATCGTCAAGTTTCATCCGCGTTTGTTCGTAATCGCGGTCTCCGGTGCCGCCCTGTTCGCCGTATGTACGGTCGCGTCGTCTATCGGCTTGCGGTGGGTGATCGACGAGGTGATTCTGGTGCGTTTCAACGAGAACCGAAGCGACGCAGGTGCGCTCGCGATCGGGTCGGCGATCATCATCGGCATCGGTTTGCTGCGCGCCTTTGGCGTCGTGATCAGACGAAGCTTCGCCGGCAAGACCGAGTGGCGCACCGCCGAAACCATCACCGATCGGGTTTTGGACCACGTCGTGGCTCAACCCGTCAAATGGCATCGGTCGAGAATGACGGGTGACATCGTCGCTCGTTGCGGCATCGACTCGGACGCGAGCGTGTCGATACTGGCCCCACTTCCATTTTCGAGTTCAGTGCTGGTGATGATGGTCGTCTCGGCGGCATGGATGCTCTACGTGGACATAACGCTCGGCGTGGTCGCCGTCTGTGTGTTCCCAATTTTGTTGTCTTTGAACATCGGCTACCAACGACGAATTGATCGGTATTACAACCAGGCACAGAAAGAACTCGGCACGCTTTCTGAGGCGGTTCACGAAAGTTTTGACGGGGTGATGGTCGTGAAGTCGTTCGGTGCCGAGCAGCGTGAAACCGCTCGACTCGCCGACATCACCGCGCGGTTGCGCGACGCTCGAATCGACGCGGTCGCGATCAGGTCGATGTTCGAAGCGATGCTCGATGCCATACCAACATTGATCAATATCGCCCTGATTGTTTTGGGGGCGCTTCGTGTCAAGTCTGGCGACATGACCGTCGGAGAACTATCGAGTTTCATCTACCTGTTTTCGTTGTTGATGTTTCCATTGCGGATTATCGGTTACCTTTTTTCGGAAATTCCGCATTCTGTCGCCGGCTGGCGCCGGGTCAACGAAGTTTTGAGCGAACCGATCGGCTCCGACCCGGCACTAAAAATTTCCAGATCGCCGCAGGATGTCGCCATTCAGATTGAGAACCTCTCTTACTCGCACAATCACGGCTCAAAAGTGATCGACGGTCTTTCGCTGAAAGTCATGAAGGGCGAGACGGTCGCCCTCGTCGGTGCGACAGGTTGCGGCAAGACGACCCTGCTTCATTTGATGACCGGATTGCTTGAGCCTTCGGGGGGATCGATAAGCGTTGGTGACGGAGGCGTCGCCCTGGTGTTTCAAGAGGCGTTTTTGTTCGCCGACACTCTTGCCTACAACATCACCCTCGGTGCCGAGATTCCTGCTGAGCGCCAAGAGAGGGCGATCGACATCGCACAATGTCGTGAGTTCGTCGACGCCCTTGAAACCGGTCTCGACACGACGATGGGAGAGCGAGGAGTGAGTCTTAGTGGTGGACAACGCCAGCGTGTCGCCTTGGCCCGCGCGATTGCCCACGATCGCGCCTTGTTGTTGCTCGACGACACGACTTCTGCCTTAGACCCCGCCACCGAGGCGAAAGTGATCAACAACTTGCGTTCGCTCGCCGGAAGGCAGACGGTTCTGGTCGTCGCATCAAGGCCGTCGACGATCGCTCTTGCCGATGAGGTGTTGTTCATGGCTGATGGACGAATTTCTGATCGAGGTACCCATGATGAGTTGCTGCGACGGAGCCCCAAATATCAAGAGTTGATCCGTGCGTTCGAAGATGATCGTCAGAAGAAATGAAGAGAAAATTCAGATGAACGAGCCTGTCGGAAGATTCACCACCGCAAAGACGATCAACCGGGGTTTCGGCGTTGCTCCCGCTCTTTCAAAGGGCATCGGCGTGACATTCATTCTCGCGGTTGTCGGTTCGCTGGCACGCGTCGTGATACCCGTGACGATTCAACAGACGATCGACAAGGGTCTTCGACCAGGCGATGTTCGAATCGGTTTCATCGTTCAGATGGCGATCGTCGCCGCCGTCTGCGTCATGGTCGCCTCTGTGGCGCTGCGACAGGCCGTGTTTCGGCTGGGCGTGGGCGCAGAAAACGGTCTCTACACGATGCGGGTGAAACTTTTCGAACACATTCATCGATTGAGCCTTGCCGACCACAACGACGAGAGGCGTGGCGCGTTGGTGTCGCGGGTGACGAGCGACATCGAGACGTTGACGATGTTTTTTTCGTGGGGCGCCTTGGTTTGGCTTCTCGACGGCTCGTTGATGGTCGTGGTCGCCTGCGTAATGCTTTCGTACGACTGGATACTGGCGCTGGTCGCGTTCGCTGTCTCTGCGCCGCTTTATTTCGTGCTTCGCAACCTGCAACGTCGCCTCGTGGCGGCATACGACATCGCCCGCGAGAACAACGCCGAGCTGCTCGGCTCGATCAGCGAATTGGTCGCGGGTACCGAGACGCTTCGCGCCTATCAGGCACATGCGCCAATGTTGCGCAAGAGCAAGCAGGCGGTGCGCAAGCGCGCAGATGCACAGATTCGCGCGGGCGTCATCGGCGCGTTTTTGTTTCCCTCGGGAGAGGTCTTTGCCGTGTTCACGATCGTGGCGATTGTTTGTGTCGGTATTTTCAGAGGTGTCGACAGCGGCCTGACCGCCGGCTCGATGGTCGGTTTCGTGTTTTTGACCTATCGTTTTCTCGAACCGATTGCCGAGTTCACCGAGGTCGTGGACCAAACACAGACTGCTGTTGCCGGGTTGCGACGGGTGTTGGGAGTGCTCGACACTCCGATCGGGCCACCGCAAGCCTCGAATCCTCTCGCGCTGCCGAATCGAGACCTGAAGATCGAACTCAAAGATGTAAGTTTCTCATACAGTTCGCGGCTCGATACTCAAGACGACGACCTGCCCGTGCTTCGTCAGATCAACCTCGAGATTCCGGCTCACCAGCATGTCGCGTTAGTGGGCGAATCGGGCTCGGGAAAAACGACCCTCGCTCGGCTGATCGCCCGACTCGCCGACCCGACGATCGGCTCGGTATCGCTGGGTGGGGTGAACTTGAAGCGGGTGGCCAACGACGAGTTGCGACGTCGATTGGTCGTCGTTCCGCAAGAGCCGTTCTTGTTCGCCGAGTCAATTGCGCACAACCTGAAGTTCGCCGCGCCGCATGCCGAACGCGAAGAACTCGAGAATGTGATTTCAAAACTCGAGTTGACAGACTGGATTCGGTCATTGCCCGACGGTCTTGAGACGCAGGTCGGGCAACGCGGCGCGTCATTGTCGGCGGGCGAGCGGCAGTTGGTCGCGCTCGCTCGGGCGGCACTGACGAACCCTGACATTCTGATCTTGGATGAAGCGACTTCGGCGGTCGACGCGATCGCCGAGGTGCGGTTGGCCAAGGCCCTGCAAGCATTGTCGCTTGGCAGAACGACAATTTCCATAGCGCATCGCCTGAGCACGGCCGCGCGCGCCGATCGCGTGATCGTTCTCGAACACGGCCTTGTGAAGGAAGACGGCACCCACGAAGGGTTGATCGCCAAAGGTGGTGAGTATGCGAAGATTTACGCCCAGTGGCTCTCGGCAACATCATCGCAAAAGTGAGCTTGGTTTGATGTTTCGTCGATTCGGGTTGGCCGCATGTTGCCTATTTACTTTTGCGGGTTGTGCGACCGACGCGGACTCGACGGCGATGTGTCAGCAGGCCGACAGATGGAACAGCGTCAGCACACAAATCGCTCTCGCTCTGGACGAGATCGAAACGCTCGAATCTGGTCGGCTTCGCGAAGTGTTCGACCAGGTGCTGCAGACGCTGATTTTGTTGAACCAGTCGTCGCCGCGCGAGATTCGCGCCGACAGCGAATTGCTGTTGAACACCTACGGCGCACTGTCAGATGCACTGGAACGAATTGACTGGCGGGGTGATTTGGCCGAAAAAGACTCGGCGGTCACCAGTGCTGGGGTGAGGCTTTCGTCTGATTCGAACCAACAGGCCCAGGCAAACCTGGCCGAATTTTTCGAAAACAACTGCAGCACGACGATCGAGAAAGCGGTCAACAAGTTTCCGAATGTCGGCACGACGCTGCCCGATCCGATTATTCAGGACGAAAATGTCGAGCCCCCGCCGGCGGGCGCCGACAACGAGACGAGCGTCGTCCGTGCATTTGGGTATGTGGTTGTCGAACGATTCGGCGTCGCGATAACCGACGACCAAGCAGTTTGCGTCGGAGAAAACTTGTTGAAAAATAATTCTGGAGATCCTCTCGTCGTTGACTCGAACTATTGGATTCTGCTGCAGGAAATTTTCAATCAGTGTGAGATCAATGTAGACATCGCCCAAGAGTTGGCAAAAGGCTGAAACCTGCGGATTGCTAGGATTTTTGTCGATGGAATTGTTTTTGTGTCGCCACGCCCAGCCTCAATGGATCGCCGATGGACTTTGTGTCGACAACCCGCCGTTGACCGAACTGGGGCGGCGACAGGCCGATCTCTTGGGCAAGCGTCTAGCACGGGAGAGATTCGACCACATCTTTGTTTCGCCACTTTTGCGCACTCGACAGACTGCCGAGCCCGTGCTGGCGGCTTTGAAACGTGAAGAGGTGATCCAACCTTGGCTTGAAGAGATTCGAAGCCCGGTTTGGCAAGGGTCGCCAGCCGAGCGGGCGAGCAAGGCGTATCGAGAAGAACGAGAGAGATCGGCCCGCGAGCAGTGGCATGGTCTCGAGGGTGGCGAACCGATGAAAGATTTCGTCGCCCGCATTCACGACGGAGCCGAAAAATTTTTGGCCGAACATGGCGTGTATCGAATCGAACATGAGCTTCCGATTTGGCATATTGAAGACCCGGGCGAGCGGATCGCCTGCATCGCCCACGCAGGCACGAATAGCACCGTGATCTGCCACTTGCTCGGCTTGACCCCGACGCCATGGGAGTGGGAGCGCTTCGTGCTCGGTCACGCCTCGATCACGCGTCTTGAGGCCTTCAAAATCGGCGATGGTTATACATTCGCGCTTTCGCCGTTGTCGGATCTGGAGCATATTCCCCGCGAAGATCGAACTTATTGAGAAGTGGCGGAGGATCTCACCTCTCCGCCACTTCGATATCGAGCAGTTGTTTACGGTTGTGGGAGCACTTCCGTTACATGACATGCATCGAGAGCTTTGATTACCGGATACGGATTTATCGCCTCGCCACCGCCCGGGTGAATCTCGAAATGGAGGTGCGAGATTCCGGCGTTGCCGGTTGCCCCCATGTAGCCGATAATTTGACCCGCTCGAACTGCCGAGCCGATCGTGATGCCGGGTGCGAACGAGTCGAGGTGGGCGTAAAAAAAGTAGGTCGAATCTGGCGCAGTCAGACGAAGCGCATTGCCGCTCAACTTTGAATCGGCACCGTACATCTTGGTGATAGTTCCGTCGACCACGGCGTAGAGGGCCAAACCTTTTGGACCAATGATGTCGACGCCGATATGCAGGCGTCCACCAGGTCGGGGTTCGTGCCAACTGTCGACGAACGAGCATCGACCTTGTGACGGAAACACGCTGATTTGCGGGATGCCAAGAGTCGCCAAGTCGGGCAAAACACCCAGGGCGACTGCCGTCGGCAAGTCGACGGCGCCTGTCGCGTTGAGACCGCGGGCCTTCTGGAAGTTTGTCAGCGAAACTGTCGTGGCAACTCCGAAGATGCCGTCGGCGCCGCCTTTGACCTCGATCGAGTTGGCGATCAGTTTTTCTTGCACCAAGCGAACCGCATCACTCTTTTGGCCACGAGTCGGCAAGGAATCGATCGTGAGCATCCCATCGATCGGTGTATTCATCGGCGTGGTTGTTGCCGCGACTGGCGCAACAACTGTTTTGGTTGGAGCCACGACTGGTGCCGCGACTGGTGCAACTGCCGGGGTCGATGCCCGGGTGGCCGCAGCCTTTACTTTTTTCGCCTTCGGTTGATCTGCGGCGATGAGACCAAGAAACTTGGCCGTGCGTTCGTCGAGGCGGCCGGTTGGCTTGAAGCCGACGACCTTCTGGAAGTTTTTCAGGGTCGCCTGGGTCGTGGCTGAGAACACCCCGTCTGCGCCACCTCTGAGGGTGAAACCGCGGGCGATGAGGGCCTCTTGCAGACGGACCACCGTGGGGCCTGAGTCGCCAAAAACGGGCAATGCGGCCGGAGCGGCCAATGCGCTTGGCGCTGCACCGACACTTGGCACGACCAATCCGAGGTTCAAAATCGAGCCGACTATGAGACTGGCGAAGATTTTCGTTTTTGCTGACATTTCTGCTCCCTTGTGAGATCCGGTTAAGGGATCGGCACTTGGGGTCAGAACTTGAGAAAAATCTCACCGAAAATGTCTAGTTGACCACTTAAAGTGGTCAAATAAGGCTGTTCAAGCTAAATGACTGCGAATATCGGGGCTTCATTGGTGACTTTGGGTAGCCAGCAAGTCACCATTTGCGGCTGTTGACGCCTAAAGCTCGAGAATTTGACCCAGTCGCGGTTGTACGTGCCAGAAATCGGCCAAGTTACGGAATTTCGAGATTTCGTCTTGACGATTCGAATCTTCGAGTTTTTCACCAAAAGTGGCCCTGATCATCGCGTTGCGCGGGGTGTGTTCATCGCCGACGAACTCGATTACATCGGTGCGGTAGCCGAAGACGCGCATCAGTTGGGCCCGAAACGAGTCGGTCAGAATGTCGCCCAGGCGCTGTTTCAAAATTGGGTTCGTCACAACGAGCGACCAAGGACCGACATCGTTCGACATTTGTCGCTGCAAGTCTTGGTGACAGCAGGGTGCGACCAAGACGATCTTTGCCGAGTTGTGCACCGCCCAAGCCAAAGCGTCGTCTGTCGCGGTATCGCAGGCGTGAAGCGCAAGGACTATGTCGGTGGGGATGTCGTTGAAGTTAGAAATCTCGTCGGCAATGAAATCGACGGATGCGCCCAGACCGAGACTCTGGGCGGCGTCTCGATTTCGCTGGCGACTGTCTTCGCGCCTGTCGATGCCGATGACTTTGTTCGAAATATTCTGCTCGAGCAAAAACAGGTGGACGGCGAAGGTCAGATATGCGTTGCCGCATCCGTGGTCGACGATCGTCAGCGGCCTCGAAGAAGAAGGCTCGTCAAGGTCTTGTTTTTCGAGCATCGTTTTGACAAGCGGAAGCAATATTCTGACAAATTCTTCGATTTGGATGAACTTCTTGTTCATCGAGGGCTTAATCCGCCCAGTTTTGTCGGTCAAACCCAGGCGAAAAGCAAACTCTGATTCGGGTCGAATCAAGTGGTTGCGTGTTTTGTCATGCGCCAGATCTTGGACGTTTTCAGCGCGCTTAACCGAAACGAGAGGCTCGCCTTTCTTGGTGAAACGGGCGGTGATTGATTCGGTTGTCGAGTCGACGAGCAGGTTTGCGTATCCGGAGTGCCAGAGTTTTTCGGGATCGAAATCAGCGAAATCAATGTTGGTGGTGCGTATTTTGTCTTTGGAAGTCGTGACGAGCTGAAGCTTCACCTCGGGCCCAATTTGAACGGGGCGCAAATGAATCTTTTCGAATTCGGGATTCATATTTCGGCGCCGACCTGAAAATATCGCCCGCACCAATCGCTTCGGGTCGGTGGTGATGCCCAGGGCCAGAGCGATTCTGTCGGCACCTGTCGCCATTTTCTAGATCGCCGTCTGGAGTCGGTCGATACAACGCCAGCCTTGAGATGTGCGACGGTAGGTGTCGGTGCGTCGAAACACCTCGGATGTCGTTTTTTGCCCGGTCGTTTTGGTCCTGCGTTCGACTACAAAATTGCCGTGGGCGGTGCCGTTGCCCTCGTCGGCGTAAAAGGCGAGCGACAAAAAAGCCTCGATCAGGCTGGCGCTGTTGTCGAAATCGTGCTTGAAGCGAGACTCGATTTCGGAGAAGTCGGAGGCGACGAGATTGCCGCTCTCACTGTGTTTTGCGTCGTCAGCGAAGTATTTCTTCAAGTTGGGTAGATCCTTGCGCGACAGCGCATCTTGGTATTGACTCGCCAATTGGCGCAGGTCGAAGTCGGTGGCAAGCGACGCCGGTCGAGGTCCCTCGTCCTGTCCGGCACCTTTGCCGCCGTTCGCCGAGCGCGGGCTCCGACGATTGTCGCGAATGTCGTCGGGCGAGAGACCTGTCTCTGCCGCCGCCAATTGACGCATCAAGCGGATGAACTCTTTTCGTTTGAGCACGCCTTCGTGGGCCGCATACTGAACTGCCAAACCGTCGATCAATCCCGAAATTCGCGTTGCGGATTCGCGGGGGTTCACGCAGTGAAACTCGCCCGATTCATTGCCAGCTCGCAAAACCCTCTCGAATACGGCGATCGACTGCTCGTCCAGATCTTGACTGATTGGTTTCATTTTCGGGTTTCGTAGCGCCTCGCCCCATGCGTCGATCCATAGCATCCATTCGACATCGTCGCTGCCCTCGGGAACATAACTTTCAATCAGTCGCCATAATTTCGCCGCCGCCGTGGGCGCGGCCTCACTGTCGGTTTGCATTTCTCCCAGGTCTTTGCGCGCATAGTGCTCGAATGCGGCGGCCAGCAATTCTTCCTTTGATGCGAAGTGATAGTGGATCAGACTGTTTGAAACGCCCAAACGCTTGGCCACATCGGCGACGCGGGTGCCCGCAAACCCTCGTTCGATCACGACATCGCAGGTAGCCTCAAGAATCTCGATGCGACGTTTTTCGACGGTCTCCTTTTTCACTACTTGCGCACGATACTCATATATCAACGAACTGACCACATTGGGGTCGGCTCTTGGCGGAGGAGATTAGAGATGCGTATTTCGGCGCCACGCTATTTGAGAGTTTCCCAGGCGGCTTTTGTGGCTCTTTACGCGATCATCATTACGGGCTCATTGGTTCGTCTGACTGGGTCCGGTTTGGGCTGTGCCGATTGGCCCCAGTGCAGCGAGTCGAAATTCATCGATGTTTCGACGGGTCACGCTGCAATCGAGCAGATCAACCGATTGTTCACAGGGGTTGTCGCTCTTTCAGTGATCGCTTGTGCGTTGTTTTCGTTTGCCCTGCGACCGAAGCGCCGCGACCTGGTGGGTATGTCGGTCGTTCTCGTGCTCGGAGTCCTCGCCCAAGTTTTGATCGGCGCAGTCGTCGTGCTGACGGGGCTCAATCCGTATTCAAACATCGCCCACTTTCTGGTCAGCATATTTTTGATGTCGGTGGCTTACATACTTGTTCAGCACGCCAAAATTTTCAAGACCAGCGACGAACCCGTTTCGCGCGGCGAACCACTCTTGGCGAGCAACAAGACTGCGCAGGCGGTAAAAATATTGCTTGCCCTGACCGGCTTGGTTATCGTCGTCGGAACTTTGGTCACGGGCTCTGGTCCGCATGCAGGTGATGAAAAAGCCGTGCGTCTCGGTTTCGCGATGACCGACATCGTGCGAGTGCACGGCATCGCGGTTTGGTTGACAGTGATCGCGTTTTTTGTCGTCGCGATGATGTCGCGCAAGACCCAGGTCGCACGGTCTTTGCTTGGTCGACCATTGGCCAGGTTCGGGGTGGTCCTCGTCGCCCAGGCAGTGGTCGGCTATGCGCAATATTTTCTCGGGGTGCCCGTTGTTCTGGTGGCGATTCATGTCGCGATGTCGGTGCTGGTGTGGCTTGCCGCGCTTGATGTCTATTGGCATTCGAGACTTTCGGCGATGCCGAGTCGTGTGCTTGACTTATAGTCGGCATGAAGAAACCCAATCGGTCGAAATTCAGCCGTTCGAGCCGGTTTGGTCTCGGTTTCGGGTCGCTATTTTTGATTTTTTTCGGGCTGCTTTCGGTGTCCGGCGTGGGCGCGAGCGACTCTGCTGCCAGTGACTACTCAATTATCGCGAGCGTACAAAATCAAACTTTGGTTCAGGGGGTGACGAGTCGTGAGCCCGTCGCGAACGCGTCGGTGACCGTGACGACCCCCGGCGGCGAGGTGATCGGGACGGCAACAACCGACGAACAAGGACTTTGCACCATCGCCGTGCCAACCAGGGACGATTATCTGATCACGCTAGATATCGAATCTTTGCCCGACGGGCTGCAGTTGATAGACGCGAACAAATTTCAGGTCTCGATAACGAAAGACCTATTCACGACAAACACCAAGCGGGTCACATTTTTCACGGGGCAGAGCGGCACCGCGGGAGCCACCGAAACGGAACGAATTCTTCAGCGACTCGCCGACGGCATTCGACTCGGTTTGATAATCGCGATGTGCTCGGTCGGTTTGTCGCTGGTCTTCGGCGCAACAGGGCTGACAAATTTCGCGCACGGTGAGATGGTCACTTTCGGCGGTTTGATGGCGTTCTTCTTCAATGTCAATTTAGAGATCCCGATCCTGATTTCGGGGCCGATCGTGATCTTTATGGGAGGACTATTTGGTCTGCTTTTCAACTGGGGCATATTCGCCCGATTGACCAAACGTGGAATCGGATTGATCTCGCAACTTGTCGTCACGGTCGGTCTTTCGATAATGCTGCGCAACATCTATTTGTTTCAATTCGGTGGCCGAACCAAACAGTTGGCGAGTTTTTCGAAGCAGACAAATCTTGAGATCGGGCCGATTGGCATCACCCCCCGAGATTTGACGACGGCAATTCTCGGCGTGATCATTTTGGTCAGCGTCGCCCTGTTTTTGCAGCGGTCGCGACTCGGCAAGGCGATTCGCGCCGTGAGCGACAACGTGCAGTTGGCGTCGGCGACCGGCATCGACACGCGAAAAGTGATCAGGGTGGTGTGGTTCGCCGGTGGTGCACTCGCTGCAACGGGCGGCATTTTTCGCGGTCTCGACGAACAGGTCAGTTTCTCGATGGGTTCCGATCTGCTGTTTTTGATGTTCGCGGGCATCACCCTGGGTGGTTTGGGCTCGGCATTCGGGGCGCTGATCGGGGGCTTCAGCATCGGAATCCTGGTCGAAATGTCGTCGCTCCTCGTGCCCAGCGAGCTGAAGGTCGCACCCGCGCTGTTTATTCTGATCGTCGTTTTGATTGTTCGCCCACAGGGCATTTTGGGCAAGAGTCAAAGGGTGGGCTGAGATGGACTGGAACCAAATCATTCAAAACACCATCCGCGCCGCGGTTGGCGTCGACGCGATCTATTTTGCGATCGCCGCCATCGGCCTGAATGTGCAGTTTGGTTACACCGGTCTTGTCAACTTCGGTCAAGCCGCGTTCATGGCGTGTGGCTCCTACGGATTGGGCGTGACGGCTCAATACTTCGGCATCGGGCTGTGGTGGGGAATTCCGCTCGGAATTTTTTTCGTGATTGTTCTGGCGCTGTTGGTGGGCGTGCCGACACTGCGTTTGCGTGCCGATTATCTGGCGATCGTAACGATCGCCACGGCAGAAATTGTTCGGCTGTTCGTTCGTTCCGTGAAATTCAACAAGGTGTTTGGTGGCACCGATGGCATCAGCAATTACAGCCGTGAATACCGAGAGCTAAATCCCTTCGAACCCGGCGCGACCTACGGCTTTGCTCCTTTCCAATTCAGTGGATACTCGTTTTTCACAATCTTGGTCGGTTGGACTCTGGTTGCGATCTTCTCACTGCTTGTCTGGCAGCTGATGCGCAGCCCATGGGGTCGCGTGATTAAGGGAATCAGGGAGGACGAAGACGCCGTTCGGAGCCTTGGTAAGAACGTCTATCTCTACAAAATGCAGTCGTTGATCATCGGCGGAATCATCGGAATGTTCGCCGGAATGGTCTTGGCTCTCGACCGTGGTACGGTTCAGCCCGACAACTACAGCCGCGATGTGACCTTCTATGTTTTGACAGCTCTGGTTTTGGGTGGTCTCGCCAAGGTTTCAGGATCAGTGGTTGGATCGATGCTGTTCTGGGTGATTTTCGTGCTGTCCGACAACTTCTTACGTGAACTGACAAAAAGCGGCCCACTTCGAATCGGCGACTTCACCGTCATTCAGAGCACCCAAGTTGGTGCGGTCAACTATATGTTCGTCGGAATCGGACTGATGTTGTTGATGTCGTTCAGACCGCAGGGTATTTTCGGCAATCGAAAAGAAATGGCGCTCGATGGTCGCTGAACGCAACTCGAGCGAGGCGGCCCGCGCGGCCCTCGCCGCCCTCGCGACTGTAGAACCTGTCGCAGGTTCGCAAAAGCCAGATCCGATTCTGACCGCCGACGGCATTCGTCGCCATTTCGGCGGAATCGTCGCGGTCGATGTGAAGCATTTAGAAGTTCAACGCGGATCAATAACCGCGCTGATCGGCCCGAATGGCGCCGGCAAAACCACGCTGTTCAATTTGTTGTCTGGTTTCGACAAACCCGATGTCGGCGAGTGGCGATTTGACGGACACAACATGAGCCGCGTGGTCGCTCACAAGACCGCGAGCATGGGCATGGTCAGAACCTTCCAGCTGACGAAGAGTTTGACCAAGATGTCGGTGATCGAGAACATGAAACTTGGCGCGATGCATCAGGTCGGGGAGCATTGGTGGAGCGGTCTCTTCCCGCTGTTGTGGCGCAGCCAAGAGAAGAAAATCGAAGAACGCGCCGACGCACTGCTGACCAGATTCAAGATGGACCACATGCGTAATGAATACGCCGGCACGCTTTCTGGAGGTCAAAGAAAACTTCTCGAGATGGCTCGTGCCCTGATGACTCAGCCGCGATTAGTGATGCTCGACGAACCCATGGCCGGCGTCAACCCTGCTTTGAAACAGAGCCTCAACGAACACATTCGAGGCTTGCGTGACGATGGAATGACGGTTTTGTTCGTCGAACACGACATGGACATGGTGAACGATGTCGCCGATTGGGTTGTCGTGATGGCGGAGGGTGCGCTGATCGCCGAAGGCACGCCCGAACAGATCGGCAAAAACCCGCAAGTTGTCGAGGCTTATCTGGGTTCGCATCAAGGCAGATCTCTGCTGGATAGGCCGGTTTGATGAATCGAAACATTTTGAATGTCGAGCAATTGGTCGCCGGCTACATACCCGAGGTGAACATTCTCAACGGTTGCGACATCACCGTTGCGGCAGGCGAGTTCGTCGGCATCATCGGGCCGAACGGGGCGGGAAAGTCGACCGTGCTCAAGGCGATTCTCGGAGAGTGCAACGTGCGATCGGGCACCGTGACGCTCGACGAGATGAACATCACTGGTCATCGCTCGCACGAACTTGTGGAGCGCGGGGTCGGATACGTTCCGCAAAATCGAAACGTGTTTCCAAGTCTCACGGTCACCGAGAATCTCGAGATGGGTTGCTTTTTGAAGCCGGAGAATTTCAAAACTCGATTCGAGTACGTGACGAATCTGTTTCCGCGCCTGCAAGAACGGGCTGGTGTAAAGGCCGGCTCGCTCTCGGGCGGCGAGCGGCAAATGGTGGCAATGGGTCGGGCGTTGATGATGGAGCCGAAATTGTTGCTGCTCGACGAGCCGTCGGCCGGGCTCTCGCCAGTATTGCAAGACGAGGTGTTCCTGCAATGCAAGCGAATCAACGCCGAGGGGATAGCGATTTTGATGGTTGAGCAGAATGCTCGCAGGTGCCTGCAGGTTGCAGATCGCGCCTATGTGTTGGACCAGGGCAAGAACGCCTACACCGGAAGTGGTCGCGATCTTCTGGCCGACCCGAACGTGATCAAGCTCTATCTGGGCACTTTGGCTAAGGCCACTGGGGGATAAGAAAAGGCCCTGGACTTTCGTCCAGGGCCCGTTCTCTTAACTAATTCGGATTATTGGTTACTTACCAGCGTCAAAGTTCTCGCCGAGTGCGTTACCAATGTTTCCGTCGACGCCGTAGACCTTCTTCGCGCGAGGACCTACACCGTTCTCCACCATTGTGCGGAGAATGCGCGAGCCTTCGTCGAAGGTGATCAACACGATTGCGTCTGGGTTAGCAGCCACGACCTCGCCGACTTCGGCATCGAAGGTTGTTGCCTTCGGGTCGTAGATCTTCTTACCCTTGACTTCTACACCTGCTTTGGTGAGAACTTCCTCGACCACATTGGCAAGACCGGTGCCGTAGGCATCGTCAAGAGCCAAGATGTAAACCGACTGGTTGCCGTCACCGACGATTACCTCGGCAAGAACCGCACCCTGGAGGTTGTCCGGTGGCGCGTTGCGGAAGTAGAGGCCGTTGTCTGCGTAGTCGGTCAACTTCGGCGACGTGTTCGCTGGGCTGAACTGAACTACACCGGCAGCAGTGATCTTGTCGATAACCGTGAGAGATACGCCCGATGATGCGGCACCGATGATGGCGTCAACACCTTCTTTGAGCAGACGGTCAACGGTCACGCTGGCTGTGTCGGTTGAAGTGTCACCCGAGTCGCCCGCGCTGTACTCGACCGGCTTGCCGAGAATGCCGCCGTTTTGGTTGAGCACGTCAATTGCGTACTCGACACCGGCGATCATTGGCGCACCAAGGAATGCAAGGCTGCCCGTTTCTGGGAGCAAGCCACCGATCTTCAGAACGCCGTTGCCCTTGCGGGAAACACCGGTCTTCGAAAGTGGCAATACTGCCGATTCTGGGGCGTTGGCAAGTTGGTAAGTGGTCAACGAGTCATCAAGACGGTTGCCCGCACCAAACTGAAGGATGCCGTACGAAGCCTCGAGCGGCTCGCCGTTTCCGTTCAGCGTGTTTGGTCCAGAGAAGCCGTCAAAGTCGACATCGCCCTTGGCCTTGACAGTTGCGATGCAATCTGCCCAGGTTGCTGGCGAGCACTTCGTGCCCTCTTTTGAAACAGCGACCAATTGGTCAGCGAGAGCGCTGCCGTCGGTGCCTGCTGCCTCTGCTGCAAGAGCGATCAACAACACTGCGTCAAACGACTCAGCGGTGTAGTTGAAGTCTGTGAGCGCTTCGTTGCCTTTGCCGGTCCAGAACGCATTGACTGCATCCTTGAACTCTTGGGTCAACTCAACAAGTGGAGTTGTTCCCTTCATGCCTGCCAACTCGCTGCCAGTTACATCCTCAACCGTGGTGGTTGTCTCTTCTGGAGCGGTTGTTTCTTCTGTCGCCGCATCGTCATCGCTGCCGCAGGCGCCAGCCAAAAGGCTGAGACCAACGACAAGCGCGCCGAAACGACGTGCTGTGTTTTTCTTCATTTATTTTTCTCCCCCTAGGAGTAGGGCGACTTACGGTCGCCCTTAGGTTTGAACTTTTGAGCCTATTGGCGTTTTAGTCGATGTTTCTACGCCTTAAACAACAATTTCTCGGAGTCTTATCTGTTATTTGAACGAGTTTGCGGCCTTGCTTAGTCGGTCGTTGATCGCTCTTCCGAGGCCCTTGTTCGGTGCGAGAACCGCGACAATAACGTCGATTTTGTCATGGTCGGCCTGGCGCAGGCTGTCGTACAAGACATGCGCGTATCGCTCAAGGTCGGTCGAGTGGTCAAGCACCCTGGTACTTTTGCCCTGCTTCACAAAGTCATCGCGCTGTCGCTTGGCGTCGGCGTCATCCGCGGCGAGAACTACTCGACACTTGGGGGCGTAGTGCTTGTCGAGCATGCCGGGGGCGCGATTTTCACCCGTCGCTTCAACCACGGTGACTCGGCATGCATTTCGAATTTGTTCGACGGAAATTGCGCCGGCCCTGAGCAACTGGGGTGGGTGTGTGGTGCAATCGACGACGGTTGATTCGAGACCGATCGTGCACTCGCCACCGTCGAGAATCAGACCAATCTCGTCGCCGAGATCTTCGACGACATGCTGCGCCGAGGTCGGGCTCACCTTGCCGAACTTGTTGGCAGACGGCGCGACGATCGCCGAACCCAGGACCAACAGCAGATTTCTGGTCACATCGTGGCTCGGGCACCTGATCGCGACCGTTTGACGACCGCCAGTGATCTCATCACAAACTTTGTCCGAGCGATTCAAAATGACGGTCAGAGGCCCGGGCCAAAATTCGCCTACCAGTTTTTTGGCCGTTGCAGAAATATCGGTGGCCCAGAACTCGAGATCAGACTCATCGGCGATGTGAAGAATCAGGGGATGTGATGGCGGGCGAGACTTGACCGAAAAAATCTTTTTGATCGCGACCTTGTCGGTTGCGAGGGCGGCGAGACCGTAAACCGTCTCGGTCGGCACGGCGACGAGCTCGGATCGAGTCAGGGCATCTACGCACTCTTTGATCGCACCAGAATCGGTTGAGCGCAATATCTTCGCTGACATCAGGCGAAAAAGTCGAGTAGAGCATCGATGAAACCAAAGTTCTCGGGGGTGGCGAAGTGGTCGCAGTTTTTAACGTTGGTCGTCTTGCAGTTTTCGAATGCTTGGGCAAGTTTTTCTACGGGTCGAACGAAGTCTTTGTCGCCGACGACCAGGTTCACATCTGCCGTAATCGCTTGCAGTTCGGCGACGCTGAATTGCGGTGCCCGCGGCCGAAGCAAAACCGCGCGTAGCGCAAGCGGATCGTTGGCGCCACTTCGCGCATAAGCGCCGAATTGACGGGCAACGACATCGTTGGTCGGCGCCGAACCGTCGATGCCGCCGACGATTCGGGCGGTCTCAGCCTCGTCATGCGGCTCGAGCAACCCGTTGCCGACGCCCACCAACATCAATCGACGAAAACAGCCGGGTTGCTCGCTTGCTGATTGCAACAACGCAATCGCGCCAAGTGAAAAGCCCACGGCGTCAACGGGTGTCGGAAATTTCAAGAGCTGATCGCGAATTGGTTTTGAAAGATCGTGATACTCGAGCGGGTCGTGGGGTTTTGCGCTTGTTCCGTGCCCGAGCAGATCGATGCCGACGACGTTTCGCCCCTGGTCGATCAGCAATTGCTCGATCCCGGGTTTTTGCCATGTCTCAAAGTGTGAACCTGCCCACCCGTGCACCATGAAAATCGGGGGATTCGTGGCATTGAGATTCACAGGGCGTAGCCTATGGAGGCTTCAAAAAAGCCCCACTTGGAGGATCACTGATGCGTTTTTTAAACGAAGCACCAGGATTCGATCTGACCTACAGCGACGTCTTTATGGTGCCGAGTCTGTCTGCGGTGACATCCCGGTTGAAGGTAGATCTCACTACACCCGACGAAATCGGGACGACTATTCCGCTGGTCGTGTCAAACATGACGGCGATCGCCGGCAGGCGAATGGCAGAAACGGTCGCCCGTCGGGGAGGATTGGTCGTTTTGCCCCAGGACATTCCGCTTGACGTCGTCGAGACGGTGGTTTCGTTCGTCAAGTCACGGCACAAGATAATTGACACTCCGATCACGATGCGCGTCGACGGAACTGTTGGCGAGGCGTTGAGCCTGATCTACAAGCGAAGTCACGGTGCGGTGATCGTGGTTGACGACGATGGTCGACCGGCGGGTATTTTCACCGAACATGACGCCGTCGGCTTCGATCGTTTCACCCAGATTCGCAACGTGATGAGCACCGAGATTTTTGCCCTGAGCGAATCGTTGTCCCCGCAGCAGATGTTCGAAAGCCTGACCGAAGCAAGGCTTTCTGTGGCGCCCGTGATCGACAACGACGGTTTGCTCGTCGGTGTGATCACCCGCAACGGGGCGCTGAGAAGCACGATATACCAACCCGCATTGGACAAAAACGGCGAGTTGCTGATCTCCGCGGCGGTCGGCGTCAATGCCGAACCTGCCGACAGGGCGCGACAACTAAAAAAAATGGGCGTCGATGTGATCGTCGTCGACACGGCTCACGGCCACCAGACGCGAATGCTCGAGGCGATCTCTGAGGTACGCAAGGCTGTGGGTGAAACCAAAATCATCGCCGGCAACGTGGTGACAACCGACGGCACACGCGACATCATCAACGCGGGCGCCGACGTGGTGAAAGTCGGGGTCGGCCCGGGTGCGATGTGCACGACTCGGATGATGACGGGCGTCGGTCGACCGCAGTTTTCAGCGGTGCTTGAATGCGCCCAAACGGCCAAAGAACTCGGCAAGAGCGTGTGGGCCGATGGCGGCGTTCGTTATCCGCGCGATGTCGCATTGGGTTTGGCGGCTGGAGCGGCCAACGTGATGTTCGGGTCGTTGCTGGCGGGCACCTACGAGTCTGCCGCCGATACCTTGCGCGACACCAGCGGGCGGCTCTACAAAGAGAGCTTCGGAATGGCTTCAAATCGCGCGGTCAGAAATCGCACTCGATCAGAGAGCGCATTCGAACGTGCTCGAAAAGAGTTGTTCGAGGAGGGCATCAGTTCGTCGCGAATGTATCTCGATGCGCAAAGACCGAGCGTCGAAGACATCATCGACCAGATCATCTCGGGCGTCAGGTCATCTTGCACATATGCCGGTGCCTCGACGATCAAAGAGTTTCAGGATCGTGCGGTCATTGGTGTGCAGAGCGCCTCGGGCTACGACGAAGGCCGAGCACAAGACACCAGTTGGTGACGGGTCAGTCGCTAAAAACATGACGATTGTGGTTGCGATCGACGGTCCGGCCGGGGCTGGAAAGTCGACCATCGCCAAGGCGTTGGCAAAAAAACTCGGCGTCAAGTACCTCGATACGGGAGCGATGTATCGGGCCGTGACTTTTTTGGCGCTGAACGATGGTGTTTCTTTGCATGATGAGGCGGCCGTGGCGAAGCTCTCGGTTGATTGCGCACTCGATGTCGGCGAAGAGACCGTCACGATCAATTCGATCGACGCGACTCGCGCGATTCGCGGCCCCGAGGTCACGAACAAAGTCAGTCTGGTTGCGACCAATTCGCTTGTGCGCAACGAGTTGCGCACGCGTCAACGAGAATGGGTTCGCATGAACGATGGAGGGGTGGTAGAGGGTCGCGACATCGGCTCGGTAGTTTTTCCCGATGCGACGCTGAAGGTTTATCTGACCGCTTCACCACTTGTTCGGGCGAAACGCAGAGTCGCACAGTCGGGTGGCGACGTCGAGCGGATCGCCGCCGAGATCGCCGAGCGGGATCTTCGCGACTCCACCCGCGCAGACAGCCCGCTCATGAAAACCGACGACTCGATCACGGTTGACACCAGCGATCGATCGATTGACGAAGTCGTCGCACACCTCGAGCGGCTCGCCAGGGTCGCCGACGAAAAGCGGGCGGCCAGCCGATGACGCAAGTCGAGAGTTTCATCGTCGGTCAAGGGATCGGAAGCAAGATTTTTTATGCGTTCGTGCGCGGCATCGTGATGGTGTTCAGCAAGATTTATTTTCGGCTGACCGTCCACGGCAAAGAAAATGTGCCGACAACGGGGGCGTTCATATTGGCGCCGATTCATCGCTCGAACGTCGACACACCTTTGGCAAGCGCGGTGACGAGGCGGCGCCTGCGTTTCATGGGCAAAGACTCGCTCTGGAAGAAGAAACCCTTCGCGGCGGTTCTCTCGGCATTGGGCGGATTTCCCGTGACCAGAGGAAGCGCCGACTTGGAGGCGCTCAAACGTTGTTTGAAGGTCTTGGCATCAGGTGAGCCATTGGTGATGTTCCCTGAAGGCACTCGCCAATCTGGACAAACAGTGCACCCTTTGTTCGACGGCGCGGCCTATCTGGCTATCAAAGCGTCGGTGCCGATAGTTCCGGTCGGTTTTGGCGGCACCGAGGATGTGATGCCGAAGCACTCGAAGAAAATTTTGCCGAAGCGTTGCGCGGTGGTCGTGGGCAAGCCGATTCATCCGCCCAAGCCAGACCATGGCCGCCTGCCGAGGTCGGCGACGAGCGATCTGACGAACCAACTGACGATCGAATTGCAAAAAGTGTTCGACGAGGCGCGGCGCCGGGTCGAATAAGTCGATTCGATCAGCAAAGAAAGGCGGTCAGCGCTCGTCGAAGCGCGTCGAGGTCTTTGACGCCACAGACTTCGCGGGCGGAGTGCATCGAAAGTTGCGGCACGCCGACATCGACCGTGCGGATACCCAATCGCGTTGCGGTGATCGGCCCGATTGTCGAGCCGCACGGAATGTTGTTTCGTGACGAAAAAACTTGGTGGGGTACTTTCGCCCGATTGCATGCCTCGATGAATGTGCCAGCCGACTCGGCCGATGTGGCGTATCTCTGATTTGAGTTGATTTTGACGGCAGGGCCACGATTGATGATCGGCGCGTTCGCCATATCGTGTCGGTCGGAATAATTGTGATGCACGGCGTGCGCGTTGTCTGCCGAGACACATGTCGACAGCGGCAAAACCGAGAGAAACTCGGTTCGGGAGAGACCTGCGTCAGCCGCGAGTCGTTCGAGGGTGTGTTCGAGCAACGGACCAGCGGCACCCGACGCGCTTTCAGACCCGACTTCCTCGTGGTCGAACAAGGCGATCACTTGTGTCGCTGTCGACCTTTCGGCTGCAATCAACGAGTTCACCGCCGCCCAACAAGAAGCCTGGTTGTCGAGTCGGCCACTGACCAGCAGCGAATCGTCAGCCCCAAGCGCACTGGCTTTGGCGGTGTCGAACAACTGCGCCTCGATCTGCAGTACCTCGTCTTGATCAAGATCCAGAGATTTTGCGACCCATTGCTTAAAGTCGGCCGTTGAATCTCCCGTCGACCAAGCGGGCGAGAGGTGAAGTTGCTTGTCGAGAGTCAGACCGCGCTCGTTCACCTCGCGGTCGAGATGGATCGCCAACTGCGAGATGCGAGCGAGAGGCTTGTTCGAACTAAAGAGACGAGTTTCGCCTGATTTCAGCGCGGCGTGGCCGGCGATTCCCAGATCGCGGTCGAGCCAACTATTGAGCAAGGGGCTTCCGTAGATCTCGACGAGCAATGTCGAAAATCCGTGTCGATGTTCGCTCGGGTTCGGTTTGATTCGCAAGCACGGTGAATCGGTGTGCGCGCCGACGATTCGAAATCCGGAGGTGGCGAGACTTGTGCCGGGCCTCCAGGCGATCAAAGATCCATCAAAAGTCACTAATCCTGGCGAATCGCCACCCATGGATTTGTCGGTGCGTTCGGTGAAACCCGCTTCGGCGAATTTCTTTCTAAGGTATGCGACGAGATGTCGCGGAGTCGGCGCCGAGTCGAGTTGGCTCGAAATCGACGAGAGCAACTCGATCGTCATTGGTTGATGCCGCCTAGCGAGATTTCTTGACCGAAAAATGTGCAGGTCGTCTTGGTCAGATTCGCCGGCGAAGTGGCTTCGAGTTTGGCGATGCAGACCGAAAGCGAGTCGCGTTGGGTGAACGAGAAATAGGCGAGCGCGCCGAACACGACAAGCAGCAGAATTTTTGAGACGACCGATTTGACGAACTTCAGGACTATCAAAAGCCCGAGAACGCCGAACCCGAGGCCTCCCAGGCCGATATTTTTGGCTGTGTCCGAATCGAGCGAGAATAAGTCCATGCACCTAGTGTGGCAGGGCGATGAGCGATAAACCCGTTCACTTGACAACGAGTGGTCCTCCTGAAACGATCCTGCCTGAATTTGATAGTCGAGCTATCCGCGAACTTGAGTTGGCTTCATCGACCAGCGACCCTGTTTCGCGACGCGAAAAAATACTTTCAGTCGTCGCCAAGCATCCGACGATGTTGGCCGGATGGGCCGGCGTCGGCGACACGAGCACCCCGGGTATCGAGGCGTATATGGCTTATCGCGTCGGCTATCACCGCGGTCTCGACGCCCTTCGCGCGAACTCGTGGCGGGGTTCGGGTTATGTGCGTTGGCGCAACGCATCGAACCGTGGATTTCTAAGATGCCTTGCAGGGTTGGCAAAGCACGCCCGACTGATTGGCGAAACATCCGAGGCCGTTCGCTGCGAACAATTTTTGATTCAACTCGACCCGAGTGGTGACGCGTCCCATCTTTTGAAATGAGTTCTACGAGCGGCGCAATCTTTGCCGGAGGCAAAAGTTCGCGCTTTGGTTCACCAAAAATTTCAGCCCTGATCGACGACCGATCTTTCGGCGAACGCATCATCGCGACGCTTCGTGAATCGCAGATTCGAGATTTGTTTATCGTCGGGGGCTCGCCCGACACGGCCGAGCTTCTCGGTGCCGATTTCGTCGAAGACGCATTCGTCGATTCAGGGCCGTTCGGTGCGCTTATCTCGGTGATGAGGGTCTGCAAAACCTCGAACATCCTAATTTTGCCCTGCGATGTACCGTTCATCGACCAAGAGACCTGTGACGCACTGATCGAATTCGACGACAAATACGAAGTGCAGGTCGCGTCAACCGACAGTCCTCAGTGGTTATGCAGCATTTGGAAGACGGCGACTTTGCCTACTCTTGAAATGCGATTCACCGAAGGCGAGCGGGCGATTCATAAAGTCGCCTCAACATTGAAGTTGCGATTCGTGGCTGTTTCGACCCGCGCGTTGCGCAATGTGAACGCCCCGACCGACCTTGAATAAAGTAAAATTGTCGAGTGCCTGTTGAAGAAATTTCTGTCGCGTCGTTTTCGCGAATGTCTTTGAAAAGTTTGCAGATCATCGATGTGCGCGAGCCAGACGAGTACGTCGCCGGTCATATTCCAGGTGCGGTGAATATCCCGCTCAGCGTTTTCGCCGCAAGATTCGAAGAAATCGACGCCAAAAAGACCGCCTATATGGTTTGCAAAAGCGGTGGTCGAAGCATGCAGGCGTGCGAATTCTGCCGCGACCAAGAACGACCCAATGTCGTCAATCTCGCAGGCGGCACGCTCGGTTGGATCGCCGCCGGCCAAGATGTCGTGATCGGTGACTCTCCAGGGTGAGATACAAGTGGGTCGACACGCAAGCGGTTCTCGATGAGGTAATCAGCGACATCTTGCGACACGGGATCTACGCGATCGACACCGAGTTTCATCGCGAGAAGACGTATTACCCGCGTTTGGCGCTGGTGCAATTGAAATGGGGATCGAGCGTCGCATTGGTTGATCCCTTGGCGGTCGACCCGCGCAACTTCGAGCAATTGTTCAAGAGCGACCGAATAGCCGTGTTTCACGCTGCGCAACAAGATCTTGAAGTTCTACGCGTTGCCGCCAATTGCGCGCCGACGAAAATTTTCGATTGTCAATTGGCCGCCGGATTCATCGGTTTTTCGACGCCGTCATTGGCGACCCTCGTTCAGGCGATGCGGAAGGTTTCTTTGTCGAAAGGTGATCGACTCACCGACTGGTTGCGGCGTCCGTTGACAGAACAGCAATGCAACTACGCGGCAGACGATGTCGAGCATCTTCTGAATCTGCACGAGGAGATCGAGGGTCAATTGAATGTTTTGGGCAGATCCGAGTGGGTCGCCGAGGCTTGTCGAGAATTGGTGGCGCGACCCACGGGCTCGATCGAGCCGGATAACGCTTGGCTGAAACTTAAGGATGCTCGCTCGTTAAAAGGCGGGTCGCGGGGCGTTGCCCAGTCGTTGGGGCGATGGCGCGAGGAGCGAGCGATGCGCAGTGACGTGCCACCTCGGAGAATCATGAGTGACATGGCTCTTTTGGGCATATCGCAACGTGTGCCGAAAAGTGTCGAAGATTTGGCTTCGACCCGGGGTGTCGACGATCGTCTTTTGTCCTCTGAGTTTTGTCGTGAAATCATGAACGCGGTTCGTGACGGCGCAAAGCGAACCGTCGCATTGCCAAAAACCGAAAGTGACGAGGTCGACAAACACAGCCGTCCGGCATTGACTTTGATCACGGCCTGGATAGGCGAACTCGCGCGGAAGAACAAAATCGACGCGACCTTGCTGGCCACCAGAAGCGATATCACGGCTTTGTTGCGCAATGAGCCCGAGGCCCGTCTGGCGCAAGGTTGGCGGGCGACACTCGTCGGCGACGACCTGAAGCGGATTCTCAACGGCGAGGTCGGACTGAGCGTCGATCGCGACGGACATCTCAACCTGATCTCGGCGATCAACTGACCAAGTTCACAGATCCGCGCTTTATCTTGCCTAAATGGCTAGAATCACGGGCAATGTTTAACCGCTAGGCGGGCACCCAACCGGTATCCGCCCCAAAAAAATTGGAGCCCTACCGTGAAGAAGGGTCGTCATCGTCGATTCGAAGAAGCGCGTCGTCTCAAGCAGTCTGGGCCGTCCGCGGAAGATCTCGGCGTCTCAAAGAACGGCAAATCCAGGTCTCAAGATGAAGAATATGCCGCCATCGCCGAGCGTTACGGCGTTCGTTTTGACGAAAACGGTGACGAGATAACCGATGAACCCGACGACGACAATCTCTGAATTTGAAATGAGTCGCAGTAATTAACAACATTCGTAACCTCGCGCTGGTCGCCCACGTAGACCACGGCAAAACAACGCTGCTCGACGCCTTGCTGAAAAGCGGCGGAACCTTCGCCGCCCATGAAGCTGTGGTCGAGCGCGTCATGGACTCGAACGACCAAGAGCGTGAACGCGGGATCACGATCTTGGCGAAGGCGGCCGAGATCGAATGGCGCGGCACGAAAATCAACCTCGTCGACACGCCTGGTCACGCCGATTTTGGCGGAGAGGTCGAGCGTGCATTGGCCTTGGTCGACGGCATCCTGCTTCTTGTCGACGCGGCCGAGGGCCCGTTGCCCCAGACGAGATATGTTCTTTCGAAGGCGCTCGCCCGTGATTTGCCGGTCGTGGTCGTGCTCAACAAAGTCGATCGAGCCGACGCCCGCCCCGAAGAGGTGTTGCATGAGGTCGAACAATTGTTTCTAGACCTCGCGCATCACGATCATCACCTGAACTTTCCGGTGATTTCGGCGATCGCCCGCGAGGGCCGATCGATGAAAGGCATTGGCATGCCGGGCGATAACGCCGACCTCGTGCCGTTGCTCGACGCGGTGCTTGACACGATTCCGCCACCGACGGGCGATGCATCGGCCCCGTTGCAGGCCCTCGTGGCGAACCTGGACGCCTCAGATTATTTGGGGCGATTGGCGATCGGTCGTGTCGAAGCCGGAGTGATGAACAAAGGCGACATGATCACTGTCTGGCAACATCCGACCCCTGAGAATCCCGCGCCATCGATCAAACGGAAGATCTCGTCGCTCTTCGCCTTTCGCGGCATCGGTCGCGAGGAGGTCTCGCAGATCAGCGCCGGTGATTTGTTCATCCTTGCGGGCATCGACGAAGTTGAGGTCGGCGACACGATTGCCGCCCTAGAAAACGCCGCGCCCCTGCAGCGACTTGAAGTTGACGAGCCCGTCTTGCGGATGAGTTTCGGCGTGAACACCTCGCCCTTTGCTGGTCGCGAGGGCACTTACTTGACGAGCCGCCATTTGAGCGAGCGTCTGTTCAGGGAGGTGCTCGGAAATGTTTCGATCAAAGTGAACACCACCGACAGCCCCGACATCATCGAGGTGGCGGGACGCGGAGAGTTGCAGTTGGCCGTATTGATCGAAAACATGCGGCGCGAGGGCTACGAGCTGCAAGTGAGCCGGCCCGAGGTGATCACCAAGACGATCAACGGTGCCAAACACGAGCCGCTCGAAGCGGGCACGATAGATGTTCCCGATGAATATGTCGGCGCCGTGACGCAGGCGCTCGCGCCGAGAAAGGGACGTGTCGTCAACCTCGAAGTCGGCGACAGCGGTCGAACAATCGTCAGTTTTCAGGCCCCGTCGCGCGGTCTGATCGGATTTAGATCGTTGTTGCTAACGGTCACCCGCGGCACGGCACTGTTGCACCAGAGTCTCGACGGCTACATGCCGTGGGCGGGTGAGTTGCCGCATCGAATGGGTGGCGCGATGGTTTCTGATCGCAAAGGCTCGACGACCGCTTATGCGCTCGACAATCTGCAGTTGCGCGGAACTCTTTTTGTTTCTCCCGGGGTCGAGGTCTATGAAGGAATGGTCGTTGGCGAGAACTCTCGCGAGGACGAGATGGTCGTCAACGCGGTGCGTGCCAAAGAATTGACGAATATCCGAACTCACAGCCACGACGACGGTCCGAAACTTGCCACGCCGATCACCCACACGCTTGAAACGGGCATTCAGTGGATCGGTGAAGACGAACTGGTCGAGGTGACTCCGTCGAAAATTCGGATTCGCAAACGATTCTTGAGTCTTGAAGATCGACGAAAGTCGAACAAGGTGGCGAAGAACTAGACCTTTTGAGGTTGCCGAATCTTGGGGTGGGGCAAATAGGTCGTGCGCGGTGTCTCGAGTTGCTTGACGATTACTTTGTAGATATTTTCGCCGCACAATTCGATTAGCTCGTCTTTGAGATATTTATAAACAGGCCTCGAGCCCGTAAATGCCGAAGAGTCGTCGGTGCACCACCAGTGAAAATCTTCGCCACCTTCGCCCCAGTCGCGACGCTTCCACTCGCGGATGATCGAAAGAATATGCGAATCGTCTTCCTCGTGTTGCTCGAGTCGAATCGGCACTTGCCAGCAAACATCGGGCTTCCAGTCGATTGGTCGCTCCCCGGCTTGAAGCGCCGCCAGATGAAAAGCACAGCCGACGCCCCCCTCGAAATCTGGACGGTTATGAAAGATGCAGGCACCCTTGAAAGTCGCCGTGGCGTCAGAGCCGTCGGATTCTTTGACCAGCCATTTTCCATCTTGCCCGTTGTCGTAGTTCTGCCAGTGCTCGCGTTTCAGTCGCTTGACATTGCGTTTGACCGCCGTCAGGTCTTTGGAGTCGATCAGGTGGGCACCATGGCTGCAACAACCTTGGTGCAACTCGGGAGCGGGATCGTCAAGAACACCTTGGCAGCCTTTGCCGTAGATGCAGTTCCAGTTTGATCGCAAAAAGGTCGCGTCGATCATCCAGGTTTGTTCGAAATCTGGATCGGCGAAACTGATCCATTCGTGCAGTTCTTCGGGCGCGGACATCTCGGTGCAGGCTAATGGCATACTTGTTGGGCGATGTCAGACTCAACTCAAAATTTTGATGAAATTATCGAAAAGTTAAAATCAGTTTCCGAGATTCTCGCCGACAAGGCGCTCGACGCCCTAAAAGAAGCCCATCAAGCGGGCGAAACCAAGCGTCCCGAACTCGAGCGGACGTTGACCCAAGCCAGAAGGGCGGTAGAGAAGGCGATTTCGTTGCTGACCAGAACTTGACGAGGATTTTCGCCCTGTTCAGAACCTGTTGATCGCGTCGATCAATTGGCGCAGACGCCCGAAGTCGCGCCGAGCAAACTGCAGCGCGAGCCTGAATTTGTCGGGGTTGTCGTTGTCGTCGATCTCTTGTCGGCTCGTTTTGACGACTTCGAGACGGGAGTCACCGACACAAATATCAACGAACGACGCGTTGAGGTCGTCGATCTGGCCCTTCGTCAACGTCTTATTGAGCCGAAGCACGAGTTTTTTGCCGACATAACGCATCGAATGGTAATTCGAATAGAAGTTGTCGATCTCTAAAACCGCCTGTTCGACCGAGTTGCAGACTTTGTACAGTGCCAGATCTTGCGCTGAAACGAGTTTTCGCGGCACGAGGGTTTCACGGATGAACGCGTCGAGATTCTCCCAAAATGGATCGCCGGGCAGATCGAGAATGACGATCGGGACGGGGTTGCCCTTGCCCGTTTGCGAGAGTGTCAGAAGCTCGAACATCTCGTCCAATGTGCCGAAGCCGCCGGGCATGCAGATGAAAGCGTGCGACTCCTTGACCAACATCAACTTTCGGGTGAAGAAATATTTCATCGCCACGTACTTTTCGTCACCGGCGATGATCGGGTTCGCCGACGTCTCGAACGGCAGACGAATGCTCACGCCTATTGACATCTCGCGGCCCGCCCCCGACATGCCTGCCTCCATGATTCCTGGTCCGGCCCCGGTCATGACCATCCAACCGTTTTGTGCGAGTTTGGCGGCGACGGCCTCTGTCTGCCTGTAAAGCGGGTCGTCTTTTGTGGTGCGAGCCGACCCGAAGATCGTCACTTTTTTTCGATCAACGAACGGGGCGAACATCGCGAAGGCCTCGCGCATCTCGGCAATCGCCGATGAGGCGATCTTGAGGTTCAGGGTAGAAGTCGAGTCACGACCGATGTCGAGCGCCGACCGAAGCAGGTCTTTTGCGATTCGGCGGTCGTGCGAAATCTTTGATTCATCGAGCAGTCGATCGAGAAGCGTCTCGACTTCGCCGTCGGTCACTGTGAAATCTCGGCCGATTTCGAGCCGAGCACACCGATCAACTCGTCGAAACTCTTTTGAAACGAGGTGACCCCTTCGCGTTCGAGTCGGGTGGCGACATCGCCGACTTGAACGCCGAACTCGGCCAGCTTCGCCCACTGCGACTCGGCGAGGTCGACATTCTTTGTGATCGTCTCGCCGAGACGACCATGATCGACAAATGCGGCGACCGTGTTGTCGGGAAGGGTATTGACGCTGTTCGCGCCGATCAGGTTGTCGACATAAAGCGTGTCGGGATAGTTGGGATTCTTGGTCGAAGTCGAAGCCCACAAGGGTCGTTGTGGTCTCGCACCAAGGTCGGCAAGTCTTTGCCAGCGGGGCCCCGAAAAATTTGCCGTGAACATCTTGTAGGCGATTTTCGCCTGATTGATCGCCGCCGTTCCGAGCAGGTCTTTGGCCCCTTGATGCGGCGACTGCTCGAGCAGCCTGTCGATCTCGGTGTCGACGCGAGATATGAAGAAGCTGGCGACGCTGGCGACGCCACTTAGTTTGTCGGGTGAAACCTTGGCCAGCTCTTCCAGACCGTCGACATATGCGTCCATAACTTGCTGGTAGCGCTCGAGACTGAATATCAGCGTCACATTCACGTTGCGGGCCTCGGCGATCATCGTTCTGATGACAGGCAGACCCTCGATGGTCGCGGGGATTTTGATCATCACATTGTTTTTGGCAACCCGTCGATGCAGTTCCCGAGCGGCGGCGAGCGTGGCGTCGCCGTCTTGGGCGAGGCCGGGGTCGACTTCGACGCTGACAAAACCATCGAGACCTTTCGACGAGTCGTAAAGTTCGGCGAAGACTTCGGCCGCCGAGCGGATGTCGCGCAGAACCAGTTGCCAATAGCAGTCGATAGGCGAAAGTTTTTCTTTGACGAGGGTCGAGAACTGGTCGTCGTAATCTTTAGAACCCTGTATCGCTTTTTGAAAAATCGTCGGGTTCGATGTCAGCCCACGGATGCCCGAATCGCGCGTTATCTTCAACTCGCCCGAAGTCACGAAGCTTCGCTTCAGGTTGTCGAGCCAAGGCGATTGGCCGAAGTCGTCGAACAACGAATGCAATCTCGTCGTCATCAGAGACTCTTCACCATCGTGACGACGGCATCCACGCTGACGCCGAGTTCAGTCATCGCGACCGCCCCCGGGGCGCTCGCACCGAATCGATCGATGCCGATCGTATGGTCGGCATACTTGTGCCAACCGAACGTGACACCGGCCTCGACCGAAATGACGGGCACGCCTTGCGGGAAAAGTTTCGCGCTGTTCGCCTGGCCGAGCCGCTCGAATCGATCCCAACTCGGCATGGAGACGACTTGAACTTGAATGTTGGCCTTTTTGAGTTCGACCTGTGCCTGCGCGCAAAGACCGACCTCGCTGCCGGTCGCGAGCAAGACCGCCTTCGGCGTCGCGACGCTCTGGCCGACGATGCCCGCCCCCGACTTGACCGCGCTTCCGTCGGTGACGCTGGCGACGTTCTGTCGAGAAAGTATCAGCGCCGTCGGACCTTGATGATCGACCGCCGCGCACCACGCCGCGACGGTTTCATTGGGGTCAGCGGGTCTGATCACCTGCAAACCAGGTATCGCGCGGAGCGAAGCGAGTTGCTCGACGGGTTGGTGTGTGGGGCCGTCTTCACCGACCCCGACCGAGTCGTGAGAAAATACAAAGACACATTTCGCCTTTGACAACGCGGCGAGTCGAATCGCCGGTCTCATGTAGTCGGAGAAAACAAAAAATGTCCCGCACACCGGCAACACCCCGCCGTGCAACGCCATGCCCACGACCGCGGCACCCATCGCGTGTTCGCGGACGCCGAAGTAAATCTGGCGACCATCGGGGGCGGTGACACTTTGCGCCGTTTGTTTGGCGAGTTTGGTTCCCGTGTTGCCGGTGAGGTCGGCCGAACCCGCGATCAAACCAGGCAGCGCAGGCAGGGACGCGTCAAGCGCTTTTTGTATCACCTGTCGAGTCGCAAAATTCGAGTTTGAGTCGAACGAAGGCAGCAAAGATTCGAACGACGACGAATTCGGCGTCTGCCAGGCGGCCTGCCAATTATGGGGGTCGTCCAATTCGGCCACGTCTTTTTCGTATTCAGCGGTAAATTCGCCGCCACGGGTTCGAGCGTGCTGGCGAATCGTGTTCACCAGATCGGCGGGTGCCCAGAACGGCTCGTCGGGGATGCCCATCACTTTCTTCGTCGACGAAACATGCGCGGCCGTGAAAGGGTTTCCATGCGCCTCGTGCTTGTCGGTGAAGTCGGGCGAGGGGTAGCCGATGTGGCTTTTCAAGATGCAAAGCGTCGGTGCGCCGCGATTTGCGCGCGCCGTGAGCAACGCATCTTCGAGCGCGTCGAGATCGTCGGCGATCTCGCCCAACTGCATGATGTTCCATCCGTACGACGAGAATCTCTTGACGACGTCGTCCGAACAGCTGAGCGATGTCGAACCGTCGATGGTTATCGAGTTGTCGTCGAAGATGCAGATCAGACGATCGAGTTTGAGGTGACCCGCGAGCGACGCCGCCTCGTGGCTTATGCCCTCCATCAAACAACCGTCGCCCGCGATCACGTAGATGTTGTGGTCGCACGCCGAGGCGCCGAACCGCGCGCGCAGATTTCTTTCGGCGATCGCCATGCCGACGGCGTTGGCGAAACCTTGACCGAGCGGACCAGTGGTTACTTCGACGCCCGCGGTGTGCCCGACCTCTGGGTGACCCGGCGTCGCCGAGCCGAACTGTCGAAACTTCTTGAGGTCGTCGAGTTCGAGGCCGTATCCGTTCAAAAAGAGGGCCGCGTATTGCAAGATCGACGCGTGTCCGTTGCTAAGGATGAGACGATCGCGATTTTTCCAACCGGGATCATTCGGATCGTGGCGCAGAACCCGGCTGTAAAGAACATGGGCGAGAGGGGCGAGGGCCATCGCCGTGCCTTGGTGACCGCTTTTGGCGGCGAGTGGTGCATCCATCGCCAGGCCTCGGATAAGTGCGACAACCTGCGAGTCGGTTTGGGCTGAGAGTTTCGAAACCACTGCGCTAAAACTAGTTGTTCAAACGGTCTGGCTTGGTTCGGTGGCGTTCGAAACAGGCGGCAAGAGCGTCAAGGGCACGAGATGCCAGTCTCCGTTGCCGACTCGACAGTGGGCAAAAATCTGTGCATATTCGGTCATTTCTAATTCGCCACGCACGAGCCTGTAGGTGAATTTGCCTGGCTCGACAGTGAACGGACTCACGTTTCGAGCGAGTTGTCGACTTTCGGGGCCGCTACCGTCGCGAAAAACCACCTCCAAGACACCGTTGCCTGGCTCGTTGGTCGGGCAATAGATCAGGGCCACCAGATGCGGATCGATCGTCACGGGCACGGGTCGTGGAGCCGCCATCGAAAAAAATGCGCCGGTCAGGTCGATTCGGGTACTCGGACCGGGGGCTTGTCGCAACGCGAAGTTTTCGACGAACAACGCGGAGATAATTTTCACGCCAACAATTTAGTCTGCGATCCGGACTTGTCGCACACTACTGTTGCCGTGTGTCGGAAAGTTCGAACTTCACAGTTTCCGAGGTGGAATCGAAGAAAATTCTCCGCAGTTTCGATGTTCGATTCGCCGAGGAAGGCGAGGCATTTTCGGTTGATGAATCGGTGGCGGCCGCGAAACGAATCGGTTTTCCCGTTGTTCTCAAGCTGGTCTCTGACTCGATTGCCCACAAGACCGAGCGGGGTTTGGTCAAACTAAACATTCGCGACGAGGCCTCGCTTCGTGCGGCGGCCACCGAGTTGTTGGCGGCGGCAACCCCCGAAGATGGTCGGGTTTCGTTGTTGGTCGCGAAAATGGAGGCTGGTCGCCGCGAACTGATTGTCGGTCTCGTGCGGGACGCGCAGTTCGGCGCGTTCGTGATGTTGGGTTTGGGCGGCGTTTTCGCGGAATTGCTGGACGATTTTGTTTTTGCGCCAGTGCCGATGGACCGAGCTGGTGCGCGTCGTCTGATCGCGCGTTTGCGACAACAAAACTTCTTCGCGCCTTTTCGTGGCGAACGGGCCGTCGACCTCGAGCAGTTGACGGGGGCAATAGTCGGGGTCTCTGAATTGGCAGAGTCCGACCCGACGATCGCGTCGGTGGATATAAATCCGTTGATTGTTCGTCCCGACGGATCGGTAGTTGCAGTCGACGCCCTGATCGAGAAAAGCAAGACGCCACAGCCGATGGTTGCCGCTGGCTATGCGGTCGAAAATTCGCGCCGAGATTATTTGTCGCTGTTCGAGCCCTCGGGCGTCGTGGTGGTTGGCGCATCGACGCACCCCGGCAAGTTCGGATTTGTCTCGCTGCACAATATTTTGGCCAACGGTTACCGCGGAAGAGTCTTTGCCACGAACCTGGACGGTTCGTCGGTGCTGGGTCTCGACTGTTTGACGAGCCTCGATGATCTGCCGCAAGGCCTCGTCGATTTGGCTTTTGTTTGTACTCCGTCGAATTCGAACGAGCAGATCCTGCGCGCCTGCGCCGCCAAGGGCGTGAGAGCGGTATACGTGACCTCGGCGGGATATGCCGATTCGGGAGAAGATGGTCGACGGTTGCAAGAACAGTTGGCGAGACTCGCCGATGAACTCGGGCTGCTGTTGGTCGGGCCGAACGGTCAGGGAATTGTCAGCACGGCGCAACGACTTTGCGCCCAGATAGTGGCGCCGTTTCCGCCGCCAGGTCGAATTTCGGTCGTCAGTCAGAGCGGAAATTTTTCGTCTAGTTTCATGAACTATTCGCGACAGACGGGCGTCGGAATCGCTCGTGCCGTTTCGGTTGGCAACGCAGCCCAGGTCGGTATTGCCGAGTTCGCGGATTTCTTCGGTCACGACGACCAGACTGCCGTGACACTCGTGTATATAGAAGGTATAGACGACGGTCGGAAGATTACGGAGGTCTTCCGGCGCAATGCATCCACGAAGCCGATCGTCGCCGTGAAGGGGGGCGCGACGTCGAGCGGATCAAAGGCGGCCAGCAGTCATACGGGCGCGATCGCGACCAACGACTTGATTTTCGACGGGCTTTGCGAGTCGCTTGGTGTCACGAGGGTGAGAGATATCGAACAAGCATTTGACGTCGCGGCCTCGTTCGCCACCCAACCGTTGCCAAAGGGTCGCAGAACCGTCGTGTTGACAACCGTCGGCGGCTGGGGAGTGGTCACCGCCGATGTGATCGCCGAAGAAAAGATTCTCGAATTGATCGATTTGCCCGACGACTTGATGGTTGAAATATCGAGGCTGTTGCCGAGCCGATGGAGTCGGAACAACCCGATCGATTGCGCCGGGGGAGAAACCCGCGAGACGGTGGTCGAAATCATGGGCCTCGTCGCCGCGCACCCGAAAGTTGATGCGGTAATTCTTTTGGGAATCGGAATACAGTCGAACCAAGCAAAAATGATGCGCGAGGGCGGCTTTTACGATTCAGGCGACCTCGCTCGCATCGTCGACTATCACGAGAATCAAGACCGCAAATACGCGAAAGCAGCCGCAGAGCTTTCGATCCTGCACGAAAAGCCGATTTTGGTGGCGACAGAACTTGGCGTGGCCGATCCAAGCAATCCCGGCGTCGTCGCCGTGGGTGAGACCAACCGACTCTGCTACGCCAGCGGTCAGCGCGCAGCACGCGCACTGGGTCTAATTTGCAAATACTCGTTGTTTCGTCAGACTGAACCGACCCGATGAATCTCAAAAATTTGAACCAGGCGCTGAAGAGTGTCGTATCGCGCGCCGACCGAATGTCGACGCGCAGACTGATCGTCGCCTTGGTCGCCACGACCACAATTGTTGGCGTGCCCCTGTTGTCTGTCTGGCAGGTCGCTCTTGCTGCCGGCGAAGAAGTTCGGGAAATCAAGACGCCAAGAATCATGGCGAAAGCACCAGTGACACCGATATTCTCGGCACGTCGCACCCCCGAGACGCTCGCGGATCTGATTTCTGCGGGCAAGGTTCAGGCTCGGTTGAATCAGGTCGTCGCCGCGCTGCCGGCAGAGTCATGTTTGTCGATCTCGACCGACGCCAAGACGGTGATCGAATTCAACTCGACGACGCCATTGATCCCGGGGAGCAATCAAAAACTTCTGACGGCGGCCGTAGCGCTCGACGTGCTCGGACCAGATCGGCGATTCATCACCAAGATGCTGGGGATCGTCGCCGGTGACGTCGTTCGCGGAGACCTGTGGCTGGTTGGGTCGGGTGACCCGCTGTTGACGACCCGCGGATATCTGCTCACCGAAAAATATCCGACGCTCACCCCGACCAACGTCGAAAGCCTCGTTGATGCTTTGGTGGCGATGGGGGTCTCGACCGTCGAAGGCGGGGTCGTCGGTGACGAGAGCATCTATGACTTCGAGCGCTATGTGCCGTCGTGGGGCGACGGCATAAGAAGCGTCGAGGCTGGTCCGCTTGGTGCGTTGATGATCAACGACGGGGTTGTCAGCGGATCACCATTGAAGCCGGCGAACCCCGCCTTTGCCGCGGCCCGTGAGTTCACCAAACTTTTGGTCGCGCGGGGTATCGCCGTGCGCGATGCGCCGGACTCTGGCGTCGCTTCAGCCGACATACCCGTGATCGCGAGCCTCGAGTCCGTGCCGATGAGCCAGATAGTCGCCGAGATGCTGACCAACAGCGACAACAACACCGCTGAATTGCTGGTGAAAGAAATCGGTCGAGTAGGCAAGGGCTCGGCGACCCGAATCGACGGCCTGACGGTCATCGCCGAAAAAATCGCCGAATGGGGTTTGCCCGGTGAGGGCGTGGCATTGCTCGACGGCTCCGGGCTCGACCGATCAAACCGCCTGACCTGCGATCTTTTGCGTCAACTTTTGCAGCGCGACGGTCGTGACGGCTTGATGACAAATGCGATGGCTCTTGCGGGGCGAACAGGCACCCTCGGCGACGTGTTTCTTTCTGGCCCGGGTTCGGGGTCAATGCTCGCAAAGACCGGGACTTTGACTGGGGTCAAATCGCTTTCAGGAATGTTTCCGTTGAGTGATGAGCGAAGCAGCGTGTTTTCTTTGATCATGAACGGCCCTGGCTCGTCAACGCTGAATTTTTATCGTCCCATCTGGAACAATCTTGCGATCGCGCTTGCCGAGGGAGATGAGCGGATTCAAACCAACAAACTTCTACCCCTGACGCAGGATGCCGCCCCGTAGAATTGTCTCGTGACTGGTTTTAAAATTTCTTCAAGCGACCCGCAAGAAAGTTCGGCAAAGTCGTTCTCCGAAATCTTCGATTCGTTGATCAAATACACGAAGCGTGAGACTTTGAAACCGATTCGCGGCGCCGGTCGGTGGATGGCGTTCGGGCTGATTGGCGCGATTTCTTTGTGCCTGGCGATCATCTTCGGAGCGCTCGGCGTGTTGCGTGTTTTGCAAACTATAAGCCTCGGTGATTCGGAAATCTGGTCGTGGGCGAACTATTTGATCGCGGTCGTGTTTTTGTTGATCGTCTATTTCCTCGCGGTCAAGCGAATCAAGAAAGGCTCGCTGAACTGATCATGGCCGAGGCGAAAGAGCCGTCGCGCGACGAGGTGATCGCGAATCTCGAGCAGTTTCAAGACGACGTAAAAGAGAACCTCAGCAATCGATCGACGCAGTTGAAGGCCTTGATCGGCGGGGCTTCTTCGTTGGGGCTTTTGTCGTCGTTCCTGCTCGGTCGTCGAAGCGGCAAGAAGAAGTCGCGACCGAACGACAACCCGAAGAAATAGCCGGTCTGCGCAATGTTCGGTTATGGCGAGAAAGTTCTGCTCTTAGACGCGAAGAAGCGAAGGTATTTGTTCACCCTCAAACAAGACGGCGAATTTCACACCCATTCGGGGTTCTTGAAACACGAAGGATTCGTCGGCCAAGACGAAGGCGTGGTTTTGCGATCAACCAAGGGAGCCGAATACATCGCCCTGCGCCCGACTCTCGAAGATTTTGTCATCCAAATGCCGCGCGGCGCGCAAGTCATCTATCCGAAAGACCTTGCGCCGATTTGTATGATCGCCGACATTTATCCGGGTGCAAAGGTGTTCGAGTCGGGTCTCGGCTCGGGCGCGTTGTCGATGACGATGTTGCGTTACGGCGCCAAAGTTACTGGCTACGAGTTGCGCGAAGACTTTGCGAATCGGGCGCAGACAAATGTTCGCGAGTTTCTTGGTGCGGGCGCGCTCGATCGCTATCACGTCTCGGTGCGCGATGTTTATCTGGGCATCTCCGAAAATGGTTTCGATCGAATGGTGCTCGACCTGCCCGAGCCCTGGCGAGTCGTCGCCCACGCCGAAAATTCGCTACGTCGCGGGTCGATTCTTGTTTCGTATTCGCCGAGCATCACCCAAGCCACGAAGATGCACGAGACGCTGGGCAAAGGCTGGCTCGACCATCGAACAGTCGAGGTTTTGCATCGAACCTGGCACATCGACGGTGCTTCGGTGAGGCCAGATCATCGCATGGTCGCCCACACGGGGTTTTTGACCTCGGCGAGATTCGTCGGCGAAAACTAAAAAAGCCTTTTTGGGTTGGGCGACTCTCGCGACTGTCGCGACTTGAGTATCAGGGCTCGATGAAGATGCACTCGCCGGGGCACTCTTCGGCCGACTCGACTACCGCATCGAGCTGCGAGTCTGCGAAATTCGCCACGCCCGCCGCGCCCTGGGGGTTGCCTTTCGCGGTCGCGTAAATCGTGGAGCCCTCTTTCACGTAGGCCAAGCCGTCGTCGAGAAGTGTGAACACCTCGGGCGCGATCTCTTCGCAGAGGCCGTCACCTGTGCACAGATCCTGGTCTATCCAAACTTTCATGGCTGAGAGTCTCCCTAAAAATCGCGTTCTGAAACTTGAGTTGAGAACAGACTACACGCCGATCAGACGGGTTGACGGACCAAATTTGGTTTTGATAACCGCGATGTTCGCTATACGGTAGGGCTCACGAGTCGAAAGGCAAAATTCACTATGGCACGAGATGGCGATGCGAACGGTGAGGTCGCAAGAGACCGCGCTCGTCAACTCGAAGAAAAGCTTTTGGAGACAAAAGGCCAGTTGGCCCAAGCCGTGGCACAAAACGAGAAGTTGTCTTACACCTTGCGCGAGTCGCGCGAGCACATCGCGTCGCTGCGCGACGAGGTCGACAAGTTGACCCAACCCCCGAGCGGCTACGGGGTGGTGGTGGGCAAGAACGACGATCAAACGGTCGACATTCTTTCGAACGGCAGGAAGATGCGCGTTTCGCTTCATCCCGAAATCGAGTTCGACATGCTTCAGCGTGGCGCCGAGGTCGTGCTCAACGAAAGTTTCAATATCGTGAAGGTGCGCGTTTCGGAGGCGATCGGCGAGGTGGTGCACCTGAAAGAACTGCTCGACGACGGCGTTCGAGCAGTGGTCGTTTCGCGTGGCGACGACAATCGCGTTTGCGAACTCGCAGATTCGATGCGCGGGGCGATTTTGCGCAACGGAGACCTTCTGCGAATGGACCCGAAGACGAACCTTTTGCTCGAAAAACTCTCGCAACCAGAGATCGAGCATTTGCTGCTCGAAGAGGTGCCAGACATCTCGTACGCCGACATCGGAGGATTGGATTCTCAGATCGAGCAGATCGCCGACGCAGTGGAGTTGCCGTTTCTATATGGCGACCTGTTCGCCGAGCACCAACTGCCCGCACCAAAGGGGATTCTTCTCTATGGTCCGCCAGGCTGCGGCAAGACGCTGATCGCAAAAGCGGTCGCCAACAGCCTCGCAAAAAAAGTTGCCCTGGCCAACGGTGGCGAAAAAGGCAAGAGCTATTTCATCAACATCAAGGGCCCGGAGTTGTTGAACAAATACGTGGGCGAGACCGAACGACAGATACGACTCGTGTTTCAGCGGGCGCGCGAGAAGAGCGAGGAGGGCTGGCCCGTCATCGTCTTCTTCGACGAGATGGACTCGATGTTCAGAACCCGCGGCACCGGTATCTCGTCTGACATGGAGTCGACGATCGTTCCGCAGCTTCTGGCCGAGATCGACGGCGTGGAGGGATTGAGGAACGTGATCGTGATCGGTGCGACGAACCGCGAGGACCTGATCGACCCCGCGATTCTCCGACCGGGCCGACTTGATGTAAAGATCCGTATCGAACGACCTGACGCAGACGCAGCCAAACAAATTTTCTCGCGCTACCTGACAAACGAGGTGCCGATCGCCGAGACCGAGATTGCGGCCCACGAGAACTCGATCGACAAAGCGATCGCCGCGATGGTCGACAAAACGGTCGAAATCATGTACAGCAAAGACCAGGAAAACCGTTTTCTCGAGGTCACATATCAAAACGGAGACAGGGATGTGATGTATTTCAAGGACTTCTCTTCTGGTGCGATGATCGAGAACATCGTGCGAAGGGCGAAGAAGTTGGCGATCAAGCGCGTGATCGGCGGGGGTGCGCGCGGAGTCAGCAGCGAAGACTTGAAACTTTCGATTCGCCAAGAGTTCAAGGAGCACGAGGATCTGCCGAACACCACGAACCCCGACGACTGGGCGAAGATCTCGGGCAAAAAGGGCGAACGAATCGTTTTCATACGCACGCTGATTCAAGACGAGGCTGATCGCAGCGCCGGTGGTCGGGCGATCGAAAAAACGGCGACAGGCCAGTATCTCTAGGACTCTCTCATGAGCATCGCCAAGATCCTTGGTATCGAGACCGAATACGGCATCATCTCGAATGGCATCGAATCGAGCCCGATCACGGCGTCGTCGTTGCTCATCAATTCGTACGTCAGTCGATTTGACGCGTCAATCGGATGGGACTTCGAGGCCGAGATGCCCGGTTCCGACGCCCGTGGGTTCAGCCTCGACGAGGTTTTCCCGCCCGATATCGAGGTGAGCATGGTGAACACCGTCCTGACGAATGGTGCGCGCTACTACGTGGATCACGCGCACCCCGAGATTTCAACCCCCGAGTGCAGGTTCGCATCAGAGGCCGTGCTATTCGACAGGGCAGGGGAAGAAATCGTTCGGCAAAGCATGGTCGCGGCGAAAAAGGTGCTGCCCGACGGCGCAGAACTGGTCGCCTACAAAAACAATTCCGACGGAAAAGGAAACAGTTACGGATGCCACGAGAACTATCTCCTGAGCCGACATATTCCGTTCGGCGAGTTGGCGAGTTTGATCACACCGCACTTCGTGACCAGACAAGTTTTCTGCGGGGCCGGCAAGGTCGGCAACGAATTCGAGGGGATGCCTCACAATTCGGTTGCCTACCAAATATCGCAGCGTGCCGACTTTTTCGAGGAAGAAATCGGGCTTGAAACCACGCTCAAGCGCCCGATCATCAACACGCGCGATGAGCCCCACTGCGACCCGTCGAAGTATCGACGACTGCACGTGATCGTGGGGGACGCGAATATGAGCGAAGTCGCGACCTTTTTGAAGTTGGGCACGACGGCGATCTTGTTGGCGATGATCGAAGACGAGCAACTTGATGCGAGTTTGATGCTCGCCACCCCCGTGTCGGCAATCAGGCAGATCAGCCACGATCCAACGCTTCGTCAAAAGGTTCTGCTCAATTCGGGAAAGATGATGACGGCGCTCGAGGTGCAAGAGGGCCTCTGCGAGCAAGCCGAGCGCTACGCGACGAAATTCGGCCTCGAGTCGGTCGGCAACGACGAGGGCAAGTTGATTTTGCATCGATGGCGCGAGGTGATCGAAGGTCTGAAGGAGAACCCCGAGTCGCAAAGTCATATCGTCGACTGGGTCGCAAAAAAGCGGATCATCGATGGCATGTCGAAAAGGCACGATTTGCGCGTCGGCGATCCGCGCCTGAAGACGGTCGATTTGCAATATCACGACATGCGACCCGAGAAGTGTCTGGCGACGAGGGCAGGCCTGGAGACGATGGTCGACGCCGCGAGCGTCGCGCAGGCGATTGACAATCCACCTGAAACCACCCGGGCCTACTTTCGCGGAATGTGCCTGAAAAAGTGGCCGAAAGATGTCGTGGCGGCGAATTGGGACAGCATCGTGTTTGATATCGGCAGAGATCCTTTGAAGCGTCTGCCGATGATGGAGCCGCTCAAAGGCACAAGGTCTCTGACCGAAGATTTGATCAACCGATGCGCGACGCCCGCCGAACTGGTCGCCGCGCTCGGCGACGAAATCACGAACTCAAATTTCAAACCGTCGAATTAGCCAACTCTGGTTCGAGGTTTACAAGCACGAATATTTTCGCTATGGTGCGCGTATGGCTGAACGGGCACAAAAAAAGAAGACGAACCCTGAGCGTGTAAAAGACGAGGCGCAGGTCGAGACCAAGGTCGAACCCAAGGGCGAGAAACTGATTGCCGAACTGGACGATCTTTTGGACGAAATCGACGAGGTGCTCGAATCAAACGCCGAGGATTTCGTGAAGAGCTATGTGCAAAAGGGCGGAGAGTAGCCCTAGCCTGAAAATATGTCGATGCCGATGTTTTCGGCGGGCTCCGACCCGGGTGCAAATTTTGGAGAGCTTCTAAAGCGAGTTGGGCTTTCGCCGTTCAGCGCCAAAACCGACGAGACCGAACTTACGATTCCGCACGCGACAACTTGTGTCGCCATGCGCTTCGCAGGCGGAGTCGTGATGGCGGGCGACAGACGAGCGACTTCAGGGAACCTGATCAGTCACCGCAGCATGGAAAAGGTCGTGCAAGCCGACGAGTTCAGCGGTGTGGCGATAGCGGGCGCGGCGGGGCCCGCGATGGAGATGATCAAACTTTTTCAATTGCAACTTGAGCACTACGAAAAAGTCGAGGGCCACACGCTCTCGCTCGAGGGCAAGGCGAATCAGTTGTCGATGTTCGTGCGCAGCAACCTGCCCGCGGCGATGCAAGGCATGGTCGTGGTGCCGATTTTTGCTGGCTTCGATTCGTCGCAAAATAGCGGTCGACTCTGGGATTACGACGTGACGGGTGGAAGATACGAAGAAAAAGATTTTGTCGCCACCGGTTCGGGCATGTTGCACGCCAGCACCGTGATGCGGGTGGCATGGCGTCGCGACCTCGTAGCCGACGATGCGATCAAAATTTGTGCCAAGGCCTTGTGGGAGGCCGCCGATGCCGACTCGGCAACGGGCGGCCCAGACTTGTTGCGCGGTATTTACCCCGTGGTCGCCTCGATCACCAAAGACGGTTGGAGGTCGGTCAGCGACAGCGACCTGGCAAAAATTTACAGCGAGATCGGCAAAGAAGTTGGTTCGCGATGAGCATGCCGTTCTACGTTCCGCCAGAGCAGTTCATGAAAGATCGGGCGGACTACGCCCGCAAGGGCATCGCCCGTG